>WPCG01094544.1_pt1 | contig 119186 bp, 101 predicted proteins | sample 5403311 | NCBI WGS metagenome assembly WPCG01 (sample SAMN12869467, study PRJNA574797) | sludge metagenome | isolation source: wastewater treatment of Control | place: China:Beijing | collected 2019-05-17 | reverse complement strand
GAGCCGGCCCTCGCGGCGCCCCTCACACACTGCGCTGCGAAAGCCGGCGAAGTCCGGCCCCAGCCGCGCCAGTGGCGCAAGGTCGGCGGTGCGCAGGGCGCCGGCCAAGCCCACCATCCGCCCCGCGCCATGGGCGCGCTCGATGAAGGCGCCAAGGGCTTCGGCGCCGAGCAGGTCGAGCAGGCTGCCGGCGTGCTTCGCCTGGGTGTCGGCCATCACCGCGGCAAAAGGCGGCACACAGGCGGCGTCGATTACCGCCGCGTCCAGCCCGTCGTCGGCGATCAGCACCGGCACGATCGCCAGCGGCAGTGTGGCCAGCGCTGCCAGCAGCCCACACGCCGCTTCGCCACGGCCGGGCACGCCGACCTTGACCAGGTCGACCCCGCACGCACCGACTGCGCGCGCGCGCGCCAGGATGTCCGCGCGGGCAGCGACCGGCAGGTCACCGATGGTGGCGCTGATCAGCGGCCGCGCGCGTGCATCAAGGCCACCTTCGCCGGCCCGCAGCGCAGCCACAAGCTCGCGGATCAGCGGCAAGGCCAGGCCACCGAGCGCGCCCGCGGACGGCTCCTTCAAGTCGATGAAATCGACCCCGGCCTGCAGCGCCTCGCGCGCCTCGGCGACGTCGCGCACGCTCACCAGCATGCGCATGTCACACGGCCTCCGGGTTCTCGGCGTAGTAGCGCTCGACCGCGGCATAGAGCCAGTCCCAGGCCGTCTGCTCGCGCGGCCCGGCGGTCTTGTCGATGGCGATCTGCAGGTACTCCATTTCGGTCTCGACCTTGCTGCGCGGCAGCATGCCGAGCCGGCTGACCAGCACCGCACCCTCGATCACCGCCGCCTGGGCCCGGTTGAAGCCGGGAAAACCGGCGTGCTGCACCTCGCGGCCGCGCCGCATGCGCAGCGTGGGGCGCAGGGCGTCGTCCTGGTCGCCGCGCAGTTCGAGCTCGACGTGGGCGAGCGCGCCCTCCAGGCGACGGCCGGCGAAGCCCTCGAGCGCCACCGTGGGCCATTCGCGGCGGCCGGTGACGCAGCCGGCGAACACACGCACATCGGTCGTCAGGTTGAGCACCGCGCAGCGGGTGGCGAGGATGTTGTCGAGCGTGCGCGAGGGCTTGAACGGCATCAGCGCCACCACCGCCTCCTCGCCCTCCCCCTCGTAACGCACGCCCATCGGCGCCAGATGCACCTCGCCCTCGGGCGACAGGGTACTGACCACGGTTTCGAAGATCATGTTTGCGGCTTGTCCTCAACGCTTTCCGGCCGCTGCGCAGGCGCGCGCCGGGTCTTGGTGGATGCGGGGGCGCACCAGGCGAGCAGGTCTTCGGCGGCGCGCTCGACCGCGCAGCCCCAGGCCAGCGGCTGGTCCTGGGCGTAGCGCTTGCCGAGCGACCAGGCGATCTCCGCACGCGCCAGCTCCACCCCCATGTAAAAGGCGTGACCACCGTCGTCCTCCAGCCCCAGCTTCGGCCACAGCGCGAAAGGGTCGGCGGCGACGTGGTGGCCGTCGCGGTTGTAGACGTGCAGGCCTTGCGTCGAGACCTGCACGCGGAAGTTCGGGTCGCGCACCGCTGCAGCCGTCTCGGCAATCTCGTCCGGGCTGTCGGGAAAGGGGCGCTTGTCATGCACCGTCATCAGCGCGTCGGACAAGCCCTTGGGCAGGCTGCGGGTCTCGCGTGCGGCATGCATGACGCGGCGCGCGACGTCGGCCTCGCGCACGGCGCGCCGCGCATGGCCGCTCACCTCGGTGGTGAGCACGGCCGCTACGCCGAGCTCGGCGGCGATGCCGAACAGAACCGCGTTGATTCCGCTGGTGTCGGCCTCGGTAAGCTCGGTGACATTGCCCACGCCCATCATGATCGCCAGCTCGGGATAGCGCTCGCGCAGGCGCTGGTAGCGGCACAGCGAGGCGAGCAGGCCGAAGGGGATGGGATCGAGAATGGCATCGGCGAGAAAGGGCCGCCCGCGCCGCAGCATGGTCTCCACCGCGGCATGCAGCGAGGCCTCGTCGGACGGCTCGCGCGGGATGATGACCGGGGTCGAGGCGACCTCGTCGGCAATCCACAGGCTGTCGAGCGACAGGCTCAGCAGGTAGTCGGCGCCGGCACGCCCGCCGCGCAGCAGTTCCTGCGGGTTGAGCGAGTCGACCGACACCGCGAAGCCCTCGGCCTTGAGGGCGGCGACGCAGTCCTCAAGGTGCGGAAAAGGCGTCTCGGGCAGGCAGCCGAGGTCGATCACGTCGGCGCCGCAGGCGCGCAGCTGGCGCGCCCGCGCCAGCACCCCGTCCACGCCGAGCTGGGGAGCCTCGACGATCTCGGCGAAGATGCGCGTGTCGTAGCGCGACAGGTCGACCGCGCGCGCCGCGCGGTTGAAGTGGCGCGGCAAGTCCTTGAGCTCCTCCGGCCCGCGCTCGACCGGCACGCCGAGGTGGGCACCGAGCGCAACGAGGTCGCCGCGGCAGCGCCCGGGCACCAGCACGCGGTCGAAGCCGGCGACGTCGTGCAGGCGGCGCTGGATCATGTCGGCCGTCATCAGCCCGGCGACCTGCAGGCCGAGTTCGCGCACCTCCCATTCGAAGGGCGCGGGGGCCATGCCGGCGAGCACCTTTTCCAGGCTGTGGTGGGCGAGCCGGCCGGTCAGGAAGAGGATGCGTTCCATGTCAGTGCCAGCTCGTCGAGGCGGCGCTGCAGGCGCTGCTCGAGTTCATCGGGGGATTCGACCACTTCGCAGAAGTCGATGCGGCGCAGGCGCTCGACGTTCTCCAGTTCGATGTTGCGCGGCTTGAGCTCGACCCATTCGCGCGGGGCCTTGGTGACGACCACCGGCTTCATGTCGCAGGCCAGCACGATGCCGGGGATCTCCAGCTTGCCGGCCTGGGCGAAGATGTTGGTGGGCAGCGTGTCGGATATGCCGAAGGCGCACTTGGCGACCGTGTTGCTGGTCGCCGGGGCGACGATCACGGTGTGATAGACGTCGTCGTAGAGCATGCCGACCGGCACCGAGCTGGCCGTCTTGTCGCGGAACACGCGGCAGCGCTCGCGCAGCTCGGCGATACGGAAGTCGTAGAGCGGCAGCACCTCCTCGGCCGCCGCCGACAGGAAGAGATCGACCGCCGGCAGGCGCAGGGCGAGCGCGATGCATTCCTGCAGGTAGTGGCCGGAGCCGGTGAGCGCCCAGGCGAAGCGGCTGCGGCGTGCCATGTCGCCTGCGGTGCCGCCCGTCGGCAGCCTGCAATCCTGCTCGTCGAGATCGCCAGGCAGCGGATGCGCGGTATGGGTTTCGGCGTGGGACATCGAAGGGTCCGGTTGGGGCGCGCGCGGCAGGACTCAGGCCGCGTGTCTCGAATGTTCTTGTGATGGATGCTCTTCAGCAACTAGCATGCCCGCCTCGCCACGCACGGCGCGCTGCATGGCCTGATCGATTATAGCCACGGCAAGGACGGGCAAGGCAGCAGGACTGCCCCCACCGATGGCGCGCTTTTCGCTTGAGTGGTGGTCGAACCGCCCTGGCGGCCTCGTCACGCCCCGCACTGCTCGCGCCCTCGCATGGAGACCCCGGCCTTGACCCCACAGCCCAACCCCAGCCCGATGTCCGACACCCTCAACCTGCACACCCACTCGATGCACGACCCGGTCGCCGCAAGCCTCGACATCATCTTCATCGACGGCTTCCTGGGCCAGACGGTGATCGGCATCCACCACGACGAGCTGCACGACACCCAGCCCGTGCGCATCGACCTCGCCGCCGGCCTGCCGCGCAGCCTGGCCTGCGACACCGACCACATCGGCGACACCATCGACTACAGCGAGGTGCGCAGCGCGCTGTGCGAGATGATGGCGAACCACCGCTACCGCCTGCTCGAAGCCTTCGCCGAGGCCGTGGCCAGCCTGCTGCTCGGCCGTTTCGGCGCCCACTGGGTGCGCGTCCGCGTCACCAAGCCGCGCAAGTTCGAGGACGTGGACAGCGTGGGGGTGATGATCGAACGCCGCCGCCGGCAGCCACCGTCCGCGACGGAGCGCCGCGGCCCGGCCGAAGTGCTGAGCCTGCTCGGCGCCGGCATGGTGCCGGGCGAGCGCGGCTGAAGCCCGGGCGCGAAGCAGCAAAAAGGCCGAAGCGAGCGCTTCGGCCTTTTTTCCTGCCGGCAGCAGCCTGCTGACGCAGATGCCTGGCTCAGTTGGCGGCGAAGGGGTGGGCAGAACTGCCCTTCTTTGCCAGCATCTCGGCGGCTGACGGCTCGCCGTTCACCGCGCGCTTGATGGCCTCGCGCGTGGCCTGGTAGTTGTAGTCCTGGATCTTCTTGTCGTCCTCGGCCAGCCAGTGGATGAAGACGCCGACGCAGACGAACAGGTTGTCGGCCTCGTCCGCCGGGATGGTGCCGTCCTCGACACTGTCGGCGACCGCCATGGCCACGGCACGCTGGGCGGGGCCGAACATCTGCACCGCCTGCTTGGCGCCCTTGATGGTGACCTTGTTGAACATCACCGTCGCCGGCTTGCACAGCAGGTTGGGCGCGACGACGGCGAGCAGCGACGTGAAGCCATCCTTGTTGTTCGTCAGCGCAGTGGCGAAAGCCGTTTCGGCCGCGCTTCCCCGCGGACCGAGGATGAGGTCGATGTGCGCGACCTCGTTCCCGTCACCGACCAGGGACTCCCCCACGAGCATGCGATCGATCTTTGCCATTCTTGTGTCTCCATTCGATGTGGTGGTCTGGCAATCCCGGGGGGGACGCCATCTGTCCGGGAGCGGGTGCGGACCCGGGCATCGCCCCTTTCAATACAGATTCCGTGCCAGCTCGCATGCACATCGCAAACCGGCACCGGCGCGGCGAGGATGCGGTGCCGTGTGTTCAGGCGCCTGCAAAAGCGCGATACACCTGATCAAAAATGACACACCTGTGCCACGCCCTGATCAAGCCCCACACCGAGCCGGCGAGCGAGCAGATCGTCCACCAGCGCCTGCGCGATGTCGAACGCCGTCACCCGCTGCAGGCCACGCCATGCGGCCACGCCATTGACCTCGATGACCTGCGCCCCGGACGCGGCAGCGGCATCGGGCACGAGATCCACGCCGGCGTAGTCCATGCCCAACGCGGCAGCGGCAGCCTCGGCCAGCGCCGCCAGGCCGGGCTCGAGCGCGCAGGCTTGGCAGCGCGCGCCGCGCGCCACGTTGCGCACCCAATGGGCGCTGACGCGCTTCATCGCCGCGCGCGCCTGCCCGCCGATCACCAGCACGCGCCAGTCGAAACCGGGCGCCTGCGGCGACTCGGCCTGCGGCACGAAGCGTTGCAGGTAGGCAAGCCCGGCCAGTTCGCCCAGCGGCGGCAGGGCCACGAAACCACCGTCGACCGCCCCCACGCGCAGCACGCCCTTGCCCTGCGAGCCGAACATCGGCTTCACCACCAGGCCGTGGCCGGCTGCCGCCTCGCGCACCAGGATGCGCCTTGCCTGGGCCTCGTCCTCCACTGCCCAGGCCGGCGGGGTCGCGACCCCGGCGCGATGGAGCACGAAGCTGGTCATCGCCTTGTCGACGCTGCGCTCGATGGCGCGTGCATCGTTGTACACCGGCACACCCAGCTCGCGCAGCGCATGCAGGATGCCCAGGCGCTTGGTGATCTGTTCCAGGCTGCCGCCGGCGATGCCACGCACGATCGCGGCGCATGGCAAGGCCTTGCCGAAGCCGGGGATGAGCACGCCGTGGGGCGAGGCTGCGGTGTCGAAGCGGCACGCCGCGAGATCGACGCAGCGCCCCTCGAAACCCCGCCGCGCCAGCGCCTGGCGCAGCCGGCGCGTGTGCCAGCCGGTCTCGTCGGTGAAGATGGCGACGCGGCGCTCGGTCATGTCAGGGCTCCAGCCACAGGCTGCGCAGCAAGGCCATGTCCACCCCGCCGGCGTGCCAGCTGCGGCCGCTGTCGAGGTTGCTCACCCACACCTCGGCAGGCGCGAACAGCGCCGGGTCGATCTTGTAGAAGTCGTACTCGTAGTCGCGAAAGATGTCGGCGAACGAGCGCCCGTAATCGCGCGAGTTGGACGACGGCAGACGCTGCGCGAGCGCCTGCGCGGCCTCGTCGCTGCCCCTGACCTTGAGGTGCACGCGCCCGCCATAGAGGATGGCGTCGTTGGTGCGCCCCATCGCCACACCGGCGTCGGGGCTGGGCACCGGCAGCGGCGCGCTGGCATGGCCGTCCACCACGTCGGCGAGTGCAAAGCCGAGCTCGTGCGCCTTGTGCATCGCCACCTCCAGCACGCGCGCGACCACCTGGGTGGTGCCGGCCAGGCTGGTGGTGGGCGTCAGCACCACCGTCAGCGCGGCGGGCGGGAGTGCGCAGTCGCGCAGGATCTTGTCGATCACCACCGCGGGCGGCGGGCGGTCGACCTCCAGCACCAGCACGCCTGCCTCGGCGTGGTCGCGATAGCCGAGCTCGGCAAACAGCGCTTCACGGCAGGCCAGCGCTCGCGCCGGACCCGAGCCGAGCGCGAAGAACTTGCGCCCGCCCGCCTCCTCCTTGCTCGCCGCCAGGCTCCAGCCCGCGTACTGGCTTGCCAGGCAGGCCAGCACCGGCTGCGCGCTCGACACCTCCAGCCAGCCCGACCACTGCGCCTCCGTGCGTGCACACAGCCGGACCTCGCCAAGGCCGCCCATGCAGATCTCGCCGATGAGCAGGCCGGCGGCCACGCTGCCGCGCGTCGCGATACCGCCATCGACCAGGGTGACGCCATTGTCCAGGCGCGCCACGCCGACACCGAGCGCGTCCGCATCCTCCAGCAGGCGGGCCAGCACGGGGGCGGCGAGCCGGTTGACGCTCAGGCTGGAGGCGCCGCCCGCGTGTGCATGTCCTTCGCTCATCCTGCCTCCCGTATCAGCCCTTGGCGGCGAGGATCTCGCGCGCCTTGTCGAAGGCCTCGGCAAAGCCGAGGTAGAGCGGCTTGTCGGCGTTGCGCATGGCCACCAGCAGGCCGTTCTCGACCTGGTACTTGACGTTGCCCACGGCCAGCGCGCCGATGCCGACCGCGCGCATACCCGCGATCGGCTTGCCGTTGTCCATCACGCCCACGCCTGCGATGCCCTCGGGCGGTACGGCGTTGACGTCGGCCGCCACCAGCAGCCCGGCGGCACTGTCACGGTCGTCCGCGCTCATCACCTGTACCCCGGCAGCGGCCGTTGCCAGCACCACATCGGCCTCGGCGAGCGCTGCGCGCCGGCTGGCCTCGTCCCCCGTACCCGCGCCGCGCAGGCTGCAGCCAAAGCGCTGCGCGGTCTCGGCCGCAGCACGCTCGGCGTTGGCCTGGTCGCGATGGCTGGCGAGCGTGACCTGCGCACCGAGCCCGGCGGCAAGCACGCCGGCAATACGCCCGACCGTGCCCGTGCCGCCCAGGATCAGCACCCGCTTGCCGGTGAGGTCGGTGCCGTGCGCCACGCCCAGCTGCCGCTCCACGCAGGCCACCAGCGCCGCCGCGGTGGTGTAGGCGCCGCTCGGATCGGCGATCACCGACACCTCGAAGGGCGGCACCATGGCCTTGCGTGCCCGCGCCAGCATGTCGGCGGCGAGCATGACGTCGCGCCCGCCGATGAAGATGCCCGTGGCCTTCACGCCCTTGGGGCCGCGCGAGAAGATCGCATCCTGGGTGAGGCCGGTGATCTCGTCGAGACTGACCCCGCAGTAGGGCACGACCACCTGGTAGCCGGCATCGACCGCCATGTTGATGTCGAACGGGCTCATCTGCTTGCCTGGGGTGAACATGTGAAGGATGTAGCTGCGCTCCATGAGAGCCCTCCTCGCCTGGGGTGGGGATGAATGATCGTCTGCGCCGGCACGCCGGCGACCCGGAAGCCCGCACGGCACCCTCAGGCGCGTTGCAGCGCAGGCGCACCAAGCCCGACGCGCGCACCTCGATTGTTCGCCGTGGTAAGCACCACGCGCAGTGCGGGGTCGAGCACACCGGCCGCGCGCGCCGCCGCCAGCACACGCTCGGCCACCGCCCGCGAGCGCAGGATTGCGAAGCCGGTAGGCCCCCACGAACTCTGGCCGATCGCGGCCGCCTCGATGCCGCGCAACCACTCCAGCATGTGCCCGACGGCCGCGCTGGTGTACATCGATCCGCCCTGGGCCGGGGCAAAGTAGTCGCCGATGAGGCGCTGGACGTGGCTGACGCCCGCGGCGAAGGGCTCGAAATCGCGCTCGATCACTGCCGGCAGCACCCGCATCAGCACCTGGTGACTGAGATCGGCGGCGAGCACACGCGGGAAAGGCGCCAGCGCATCCATTGCGACCCGTTCGGCAGCGCCACACAAGCCGTCCATGCGCTCGTCCAGCACCAGCATGACCGTCCACTCGGCCGGGAACGTGGCATGCGCGAGCAAGGGCGCGGCGCTGCCGTCCGCCCCCGGGCCGCCATCGAGCAGCAGCCCGCCGCGATCGAAACCGGCAATGCCGACGCCCGAGCGCTTGCCGCGCCCGAGGATCGCGGCCAGCCGGCGGGTCGGCACCTCGAGGCCATGCCAGGTGCAGAAGGCCCGGCCCACCGCGAGCGCAAGCTGGGTGCCGGAGCCGAAGCCCGAGTGCGGCGGCGGTGCGGCATTCAGGCGCAGGCTCAAGGGCGTGTCCAGTCCGGTCTCGCGCTGCAGCAGATCGAGGTAGCGGGCGATGCGTTCGCGGTTCTCGTCCTGCCCCGGCACCGTGCCCAGGCCCGCTCCGATCTCGACTGCGTTGCGCGCCGCCGCGCTGACCGCAAGCCGGGCCTCGAAGCCCTCGATGACCAGCCCCAGGCTGGCGAAGCGGCGCCCGAGACTGCCGTTGGGGTCGAGAAAACCCAGGTGGAGACGCGCCGGCGCATCGACAGTCACGCTGCGCGCGTGGTGGCGCGTGGACGCTGCTGCGGAACGAAGGAAGCTCATGGTCTTTGAAGGGCCCGGTGACGATGAACGATGACGGTGAACGACAGCGGCGGACGGTGCCGACCCGTGCTGTTTAGCAAGCATCGTTCCATACGTCATCGCCACAACCATCGCCACAACCATCGGCCCGGCAGTCGCCCCCGCAATCGACCCACGACGGTTGCAGCAGCGCAGCCACGAACAGGGTGCACACCGTCAGGTCGGCACTCGTGCCGGGGTTGAGGCCGCGCGCCTTGAGCGAAGCATCCCAGCGCGCAAAGTCCGCCGCCTCGGCCGCGGTGGGATCGCGCGCCAGGCGCGCCTGCCAGGGCACGGCCTCGCAACGCACCTGCTCGGCGACGGCGTCGCCGAACTTGCGCCGCAGGTGGGAGTCCGGGTGCGTGGCCAGCCAGGCCAGGTAGACCGCCTGCACGCGCTGCGCCAGGGTCGCGGCCACGGGCGCCTGAAAGGCATCCAGGCCGAACTCGAACACCAGCCGGTAGTCCTGGGCGTACTGTCGTGCGATGAGGTCGCGGTCGGCGGCCAAGGCCATGGCGGCGCGCAAGCCGACCGTCGGCGGCCGCGACACGTCCTCCTCGTCTGCTGCCCCCAGCCCGCCCGGATTGGCGAGCGCGATCGCACGGTACGCGGCTGCCGCGTCGGCGAGGTCGAGCGCCTGCAGGCAGCCCTTCAGCGCGCTGCGCAGACTGCGGTAGCTGCGCTCGCCGGCACGCTCGGCCGCACACACCAGCGGCATGGCCAGCAGGAGGATCCCGAGGTTGGTGTTGCAGCCCACTGCCGCGCGCGTGGCCGCCACCGCCGCCTCGAGCCTGGCGCCGGGCGCAGCCCCGGGCTCGCACAAGGCCGGCGCGGAAACCCTGGCGCTGGTGAGGAACTGCTGCGCCACCATGTCATGCCCGCCGGAGGCGAAGCTGACGTTGCCAGGCTTGCGCACCGCAACATCGAGCCCGCACGCCCACAGGAAGGCCCCCTGCATCGCGTTCATTGCGCATCTCTCTCCAATGTGTCGGTACCGATGGTGCGCAGCACGCCAGTGCCCAGGGCCTCGAGCAGCGCGCAGCGGCGGCTGTCCAGCGCGCGCAGGACGGCCTCGGCGGACAGCCCCTGTGCAAGCACGGTGCATACCGGATCACCGCGCGCATGCCTGCGACCGGCGGGCGGCACGTCGCACACCCAGGCTCGGTCGAGCAGGGCACGCCCCAGCGCGGCCCCCACCCGCCCCGGCTGGCGTGCAAAAACGGTCTCGAAACCCCGTACGGGCGACCCGCACGCGCCGGGCCGGACCAAGCGGCCGGCGCTGGCCTCGACATGGGCGCGCAGGAGCCCGCCCTCGACGGCGTCGTGGAACAGACTGACCGCCGCGGTCGGGCGCGGGTTGAGCTCCAGCACCTGCATGCCGCCCTCGCCATCGACGATGAAATCGATACCGTTGAGCCCACGCAGCGCGAACGCCCCGGCCAGCAGTGACACCGCCTGCTGCACGGCCTGCTCGACGGACTGCGGCAGGGCGACCGGGCCGACACCGCCCCGGTACACGAAAGGCCGCCGCCCCAGCGCCCGGACGATCTGGCGGGCGATGCCGAGGACGCAAGCCTCGCGCCCATCGGCGAGAAAGAGCGCGGAGTACGCCTCGCCACGCAGCTCGCGCTGGTAATGGAGGCCCGGCCCAGGGCGCACGGGTGCCCCCACCCGCTGCGCCAGGCGTTCGATGTGCCAGCCGCCGCAGGCGTGCGCATCCTTCAGCAGCCAGCCGCTGAGCCGTGCGGGCGGCGCGGTCTGCGAAGGCGGGTGGACGATTCCCAGCTCGGCCAGCACCGCGAAGAACGTCGCCGGCGTGCGCACGCGCCGCACAAGCTCGGCGCCGTTGCCGATCAGCGGCAGCACTGCCGAGGCCGCCTGCAGGAGTTCGCCGTGCGCCTCGAAGCCGCTGCCCGCCACCCAGCCCAGCACACCGCGCGCGCGCAGCAGGTGCAGCGCAGCCAGCAGGCGGTCGGCATCGATCGCCAGCCCGTCGCCACCGATGGCGTACCAGGCGTCGGCGAGCGCAAGCGTGTCCTGGTCGCCGAACAGGTCGAGGGCGATCGCTCGGAAGCCGCTCGCACGCGCACAGGCGGCGAGGCTGCGGGCGGAATACGCCGCAAGGGCGATCGTGGGGGCATCGGTGCGCGGAATCATCGCGGCATTCTGTGCCAGTTCGCCACCGGCACGCCACCGCCCTGCAGTCGGGTCTGCGCAGCCCGCCACGCGCCCTGGCAACGGCTGCCGGATGTCCCAAAAAGTAGCACCTGCCCCATATTTAAGCAGGCGCCCTCAGCAGCGCCACGCACTCTCCGGCGCGCACGCCGCCCACCCACTGCCCTGGTTGCCGGAGATCTGCCGACGGACCCCATGCTTGCCGGCGAATGGCGCGCCGCAGGGCCCTCCCGGCCCGTGCAGGCGGTGCTTCGGCGTGGATGGCACAGCCTTTGCATTGGCAGAACCAGTTTCACGGCCACGACCACCAGCGATGGAGGCAGGCCACGGTAGTCCTCGTGAGCCGCGGCGAGGTGCAGTGCGTTTCGTGTGGCAATACAACTCAGCGTTGAATAGTGAGGAGACAAAAATGAAACAGACCGGGAATCCCGCCCGTCGCAACATGCAGCTTCTGGCCGCCGTATTGCTCGCACTTCCGGGGCTCGCGTCAGCGAATGCCGACCTCAAGGCCAAGATCGACAATCCGGGCAACTGGGCGGCCCAGGCCGGCGACTTCTACAACCAGCGCTACAGCAAGCTGGACCAGATCAACAAGGACAACGTGGGCGACATGCAGGTCGCGTGGACCTTCTCCACCGGCGTGCTGCGCGGCCACGAAGGCTCGCCGCTCGTCATCGACGGCATGATGTACATCCACACGCCCTTCCCCAACAAGGTCTTTGCGATCGATCTCGACACCCAGAAGATCGTCTGGCGCCACGAGCCGCGCCAGGATCCGTCGGTGATCGCGCAGATGTGCTGTGACACCGTGTATCGCGGCCTGGCCTACGCCGAAGGCAAGATCTTCCTGCAGCAGGCCGACAGCACCCTGGTCGCGCTCGACGCCAAGGACGGCAAGGTGCTGTGGAGCGTGGTCAACGGCGATCCGAAGCTCGGCGCAGTCAACACCAACGCCCCGCACGTATTCGGCGACAAGGTGATCACCGGCATCTCGGGTGGCGAATGGGGTGTGCGCGGCTTCCTCGCCGCCTACGACATCAACACCGGCAAGCAGGTGTGGAAGGGCTACAGCGTAGGCCCCGATGCCGAGATGCTGATCGACCCCGACAAGACCATGACCTGGACAGACGGCGAGCTCAAGCCGGTTGGCAAGGACTCCTCGCTCAAGACCTGGCAGGGCGACCAGTGGAAGATCGGCGGTGGCACCACCTGGGGCTGGTTCAGCTACGACCCCGCACTCAACCTGGTCTACTACGGTACCGGCAACCCCTCGACCTGGAACCCCTCGCAGCGCCCGGGTGACAACAAGTGGACGATGACCATCTTCGCCCGCGACCTCGACACCGGTGTCGCCAAGTGGGTCTACCAGATGACGCCGCATGACGAGTGGGACTACGACGGCATCAATGAGATGATCCTCGCCGACATCAAGGTCAAGGGCAAGGACACCAAGGCGCTGGTGCACTTCGACCGCAACGGCTTCGCCTACACCATGGACCGCACCAATGGCGCACTGCTGGTGGCCGAGAAGTACGACCCGACGGTGAACTGGGCCTCGCATGTCGATATGAAGACCGGCCGGCCGCAAGTCGTCGCCCAGTACTCCACCTCGAAGTTCACCAACCCGAACCACGGCCCCGACGTGAACGTGAAGGGCATCTGCCCGGCCGCGCTCGGCACCAAGGACCAGCAACCGGCCTCCTTCGACCCCAATACCGGCCTGTTCTACGTGCCGACCAACCATGTGTGCATGGACTACGAGCCCTTCGAGGTCGAGTACGTCGCCGGCCAGCCCTATGTCGGCGCCACGCTGTCGATGTTCCCGACACCCAACAGCCATGGCGGCATGGGCAACTTCATCGCCTGGGATGCGGGCGAAGGCAAGATCGTGCAGTCCAAGCCCGAGAAGTTCTCGGTATGGAGCGGTTCGCTCAACACGGCTGGCGGCATCTCCTGCTTCGGCACCCTGGAAGGCCACCTGAAGTGTGTTGATGCCAAGGACATCAACAAGGAGCTGTACAGCTTCAAGACGCCCTCGGGCATCATCGGCAACGTGTTCACCTACCTGCACAAGGGCAAGCAATACCTGGGCGTGTTCTCGGGTATCGGCGGCTGGGCCGGCATCGGCATGGCGGCAGGGCTGGAGCAGGACACCGATGGCCTGGGCGCAGTGGGCGGCTACCGCGACCTGCAGAACTACACCCAGCTCGGCGGCTCGCTGACGATCTTCGCACTGCCCAATCGTTGATGGTGCGGGCACCGGTGGCCGCAGCACGGGCCACCGGCCAGCCCTCCCTGCAACAGGCCGTTTCGATCTCCGCCCCCGGGCCATGAACCCCGGGCGGCACAAGGGATCAGACAACACAAAGACAAGGCGGCGTGATCGAGCCCGCCGATCGAGACCGACGGGCCGCATCGAGCCCGGATGGAGGAGGAGTCATGAGACACAGGCAGTTCGCCATTGCATTCGCCCTGCTCTGCTTCGGTTCCGCGACCCAGGCGGAAGACGCCCGGGCCGCGGCCAAGAGCAGCGCGTCCGACAAGCCCCTGTACACCGTGGTAGACGGCTACAAGGTGGATGCCGACACCTTGCAGGGTTTCCGTACCTGGCGAGCTGCCGCCTGCGACCGCTGCCACGGCGCCAACCAGGAAGGCATGGTTGGCCCCTCGCTGATCGAAAGCCTGAAGACGCTGAGCAGGGACGAGTTCGTCACCGTCGTGCGCGACGGTCGCCTGGACAAGGGCATGCAGAGCTTTGGCAGCGACCAGCGCGTGATGGACAACATCGACCACCTCTATGCCTACCTAAAGGGGCGGTCGGACGGTGCCATAACCCGCGCGCGAGTGAGCGCGATCGAATGAGCCGACGGGACTTCCGATGACTGAGAGCCAAGCCCGACGCCCACGCGTCCCGCACCTCGCCGCCGGCACCGTCGGCGCACTATCCGCAATCCTGCTGCTGCTCGCGCCCGTCGAGGCACACGCCGAGCAAGGCAAGGCCAACGGCCGCGACGCGCTGCGCGTGTGCCAGGACCCGAACAACATGCCCTTCTCCAATGCCGGTGAGGAGGGTTTCGAGAACCGCATCGCCGAGCTGTTCGGCAAGCATCTCGGCGTCCCGGTCACCTACTTCAACTATCCGCAGCGCTTCGTGTTCATCCGCAACACCTTGCGCTACAAGTTACCGGGCGAGGACTACCCCTGCGACGTGATCATCGGGCTGCCGGTGGGCTTCGACCAGGTCGCCGTCACCAAGCCCTACTACCGCTCGACCTATGCCATGGTGATCCCGCCCGGCAAGGGCCTGGACGACGTCGCCACGGTGGACGACTTCCTCGCGCTTGGCCAGGAGCGCCTCGGCAAGCTCAAGATCGGCCTCTATGACAAGTCGCCGGTGTCGAAGTGGATGGATCGCCACAACCTCGTCGACCAGGGCGTGCCCTACCAGACGATCAACGTCGCCATGGATCATTACGTGGGCGACATCATCGACAAGGACCTCGTGTCGGGCAAGATCGACGTCGCCATCGTCTGGGGTCCGGTCGCCGGCTACTACGCACGCCAGGTCGACCCGCCGCTCAAGGTGGTGCCGCTGAAGTCGGAGCCCGGCATCCAGTTCGACTTCGCATTCGGCATGGGGATTCGCCGCGGCGAACCCGAGTGGCAGAAACAGATCGAGGGCTTCCTGGACAGTCATCAGGGCGAGATCCAGGACATTCTCAAGGCCTATCACGTCCCGCTTGTCGAGCTCGATCAACGCACGGCGGCGAACTGATGCGCCTTGCGCCATCCTCACCCCATCCGCAGCAGACACCGACAGAGGGCAGCATGCACCGTCACACTCCGATCCGCCTTGCGCAGTGGGCCACCGTGCTAGCCCTGGGCTGCCTCGCACTTGCGGGCAGGCCAGCCCTGGCGGCGGCGCAGGCGCAGGACTATTCGGCGGCCGAACGCATCATCTTCATGTCCGCGCACCTGTCTGCAGTCAAGCCGCCGCAATTGCTCGAGTACAGCTTCCGCAAGCACGGCACGCTCGAGGCCGGCTTCGAGGACCGCGTGGCGCTGCGGCTGTCGCCGACCGATGCCGGTGTCTGCTGCGACGCCGAAGCCGACTTCCTCAGCGCAGAGCGGCGCACCCGGCTCCCCGAGGTCGAGGACGCGCGCGCCAACCCCGTCATCCTGTACTTCCTCGAGCATGACGTGCGCGACATGAACCGCCTGACCAAGGGCCAGCCCAACCACTTCCGCAAGCGCATCCGCATGGCCATCTACGACGGCGCCCGGGTCGAGCATCGCGATGCCCACTACCAGGGCCGCAGCGTCGCGGTGCAGGAGGTGTCGATCTCCCCGTACGACGACGACCCCAACCGCGAGCGCTTCGCCCAGTACGCGGACAAGCAGTATGTGTTCTGGCTGTCGGAAGCCGTCCCTGGCGGCGTGCTCGGCATGGCGACACGCATGAACAACCCCGAGGCGGGCGCAGAACCGCTGGTGGTCGAGGAGCTGGTTCTCGATGGCGCCACCCTGCCCGCCCTCCCACCCAGACAGGCGGCACTCGGAAGATGAACCGCCTCCTTGTGGAGCACGCCCGATGAACAAGTCCTTCAAACCCCTCGCGACCGTCATCATCGCCCTTGCCGCGTCGGCGAGCCTGCCGGCAGTGGCCAACGACTTTCCCACCATCGAGCGAGTGAACTACGTGCTCGAGTGCATGCGCGACCACCCTGGCCCGCAGTTCGAGATGTCGAGCAAGTGCTCATGTGCACTCGATGCGCTCGCGCGCGAGGTCAGCTTCGAGGATTACCGCAGCATGCACACTGCCTCCCTGGCCAACACCATCGGCGGCGAGCGTGGCGGCTATTACCGCGGCAAGCACTGGCGCGGCGAAGTGCGCAAGTACCAGGAACTGCAGGCCAAGGCCAAGAAGGGCTGCTTCATCGACACCTCGGCCGCCAGCCGCTGAGCGCCCCGGTCGCCGACACACCGAGCCCCTGCGGCCCATGGCCGTGCGCACCCTCCGAGCCTCCCGCGCAGGCATCCTCGTAACAGTGCTTGCCGTGCTGGCAGGCGCCGCGGGCGAGTTGCTGGCAACCCAGCCCCTGCCGGTCGATGAGCTGGCCCCGGGCGTGTTCGTGCATCAGGGCCGGCACCAGCCCTGGGCCGCCACCGACGCGGACGATGTGGCGAACCTGGGCTTCGTGGTCGGCTCCGACTGTGTCGCCGTGATCGACACCGGGGGCAGCCCGGCAACCGGCGCAGCCCTGCTCGCCAGCATCCGCGCGGCAACGCCGCGACCGGTGTGCTATGTGATCAACACCCATGTGCACCCCGACCACATCCTCGGCAACCCGGCTTTCGCCGCGCTCGAGCCGCGGCCCCGCTTCGTTGCGCACGCACGCCTGCCCGCCTCACTCGCCGCGCGCGCGCCGTTTTATCTCCACGCGCTCGGGCGCGACACCGGCGCCACTGCGGGAGCGCCAGCGTTCCCGGCTTACGAGGTCCTTGTGGACGACAGCCTCACGCTCGAACTCGGCGACGTCCGCCTGCACTTGCGCGCCTGGCAGACCGCCCACACCGACAACGACCTGAGCGTGCATGTCCCCGAGCGCGGCGTCGTCTTCCTGGGTGACCTGTTGTTCTCGACGCACCTGCCGGTGATCGACGGCCGCCTGCTTGGCTGGCTGGCCGTCATGGACGCACTCTCCGGCCCGAATGGCGGGCTGGCAGGGCATCTCGTCGTACCCGGCCACGGTCACCCCACGAGCGAATGGGCGCACGCCTTCGCCCGCCAGCACGAATACCTCGCGCTGGTCCGCGATCGCATACGCCAGGCCATCGCCGAGGGGCGCGGCATTGCCGAGACGGTCGAGGCGCTGGCCGGCACCGGCATCGAAGGCTGGCTGCTGGCAGACGACTTTCATCGCCGCAACCTGACTGCGGCGTTTGCCGAGCTGGAATGGGAAGACTAGGACCACCCCACAGGAGAAGCCATGAACACGCTCAGATCACTACTGCTGTGGTGCACGCTCCTGCTCGGCCTGCCGGGCACGGGCCTGGCGCAGCAGGCCGCGGCAGACGACGCGGAGGCCAACGCGACCTGGCAACAGGTGCGCAAGGCCATGTTCCAGGGCCGCGACATCACCAGCCCTGCCCCCGACGTCATCAGCATCGAGGCCCCGGACCGCGCCCAGGATGCAGCCATCGTCCCACTGTCGATCCGCACCCACATCGACCAGCGCGCCGAGCGCTACATCGAGAAGCTCTACCTCGTCATCGACAACAACCCTTCGCCGGTCGGTGCGGTGTTCCACTTCACGCCCGCCAGCGGCCGCGCCGACATCGAGACGCGGGTCCGGATCGAGGCCTATACCCACGTGCGTGCGATCGCACAGATGAATGACGGCGAGCTGTTCATGACGACCCGCTTCGTCAAGGCCTCGGGCGGCTGCTCCGCACCGCCGGGCAAGGACATGACGGCAGCGCTGGCCAATCTGGGCAAGATGCGCTTTCGCGTCGAGGCTGCCGCCGACGGCAAGGTCGAGGCCGGCAAGCCGGCACTCGCGCAGTTGATGATCAGCCATCCGAACAACTCCGGCCTGGCCATGGATCAGCTCACCCGGCTCTATACGCCGGCCTATTTCGTGCGCCACATCCAGGTCAGCTATGCGGGCGAGCCGGTGCTGCGCGCGGAGGTGGACTTCTCGATCAGCGAGAATCCCAATTTCCGCTTCTACTTCCTGCCGCACGGCGAGGGCGAATTGAAGGCCGAGGTCATCGACACCAACGATCTGCGCTTCGAGAGCGCGCTGAAGATCTCGCCGCGCTAGTGCCATGCGCCCGAGCAGCGCCTACAAGCCGTAGCCCGGGTTGAGCGCACGCTTCTCGGCCATGTCGCGCACCATGAAACGCACACCGCGCAGCCAGCTTTCGTCGTTGTTGCCGCGCAGATCGACCGACTTGACCAGGGCGACACGACCGCTGGCCGCCTCGATGATCTCGATATTGACGTTGAGGATCAGGTTGCTGACCTTCTGCACCCAACCCACAGCCACATAGTCGCTGCCAAGCCCTGCGGCGAGATCGGATTTGCAATGCACGCAGCGGAACACGAATTCTGCGCTGTTGCGCACCTTGTCCACCAACGCCTGCTGGGGAGCAAGATCCACCGGCCGGTAGAGCCCGCGCTCGGCGATGAGCGCGCGGAACTCGGCGTCGATCATCTTCAGCCGCGCCTGCTGTTCGGCATCCCGGCTGCCATCCGGATGGTCCTCGAGCAGTTCGAAACCGATCATCGCCAGCGATGGCGGTGCGGCAAGGGCAACACCGCCCGCAGCGCACAGCAGCGCCGCCACGAGCAAGCGGCGAAGACGGCGTATCGTTGCATTCATGGCGTTCGTCTCCAGCAGGAGGTGGGATGAGACATTCGGACAGGCGGTGGACGTTCGGCCCTGCGGCCCTGCGGCTTGCTGCGGCATTGCTGTGCCTTATCGCGTTCGCCCCCGCAGCCGTCCTCGCGCAGCTGGACGCCGCGGCGGCCGGGCGCATGCCGCAAGGCCTGGCCGAAGGCGTCCACGTGCTCGTCGGCGATGTCGACGTACCGACGCCGGCCAACCGCGGCGAGATCGGCAACATCGGCTTCGTGGTCGGTGAGCAGGGCACGGTGGTGATCAACTGCGGGGCTTCGTATCGCCACGGTCGCGCCGTGATCGAGACGGCCGAACGCATCGGTGGCAAGCCGGTGGTGCTGGCGATCATCACCCAGCCGCTGCAGGAGTTCGTGATGGGTGCAAGCGCGTTCGCCGAACGCGGCATCCCCGTACTGAGCCATCGCGCGAGTGCCGAGCTCATCGAGGCGCGCTGCGAAACCTGTCTGCGCACGCTGCGCACGCAGCTCGGCGAGGACGAAATGGCCGGCACGCGCGTCGTGGTGCCCACACAGCGGATCGACGGCGACACCGTCGTCACCGTCGGCGGACGCGAACTGCAGCTGATCCACCCGGGCTGGGGCAGTTCGCCGGGCGACCTGATCGTACGCGACACGCGCAGCGGGATCGTCTTTGCCGGTGCGCTGGCGGGCTTCGGGCGAGTCCCGGAACTGCGCGACGGCGACATGGCGGGCTGGCTGGCCGCACTGGACAGGCTGGAAGCCCTCGCTGGGCAGGACCGCGACCTCATCGTGCCGGGCTATGGCGCACCTGCCGGCACGCACGCACTGGCCGCCCTGCGCCACTACCTGCGCGACATCGACACCCGGGTGCACGCCCTGCTCGCCGCCGGAACGCCGCTGCTGGAGGCAATCAAGGCCGCGGACCTGCCGGCCTACAGCCACTGGGCGCGCTACCCCTTGCAGCATGAGCGCAACGTGCAGCGGCGCTACCTTGCGCTCGAAAACGAATTGTTCGAGGACTGACAGGGGCGGCGCCCGCCGGCCACGGCGCTCAGCGCCCTTCCAGTTCGCGCTTGAGCGCATCGAGCCCGGCCTGGTAGACGCCGGTCACGGCAGCGATCGCAGCCGCGTCGTTCAACTCGGGCGGCGGATCATTGTTGGGAAAGCCCCGGTAGAAGGCACCACGCCACTCGACCTTCGAGCCCTTGTCGCCGTCGGCCGTCACCGTAAGGTGGGACACGTAGTTGCTTACCGGCAGTACCGCCACGTCGCCCTTGCTGATCTTGTACGAGTAGCTCATGCGCTCGGCACTGTAGCGGGTGAGCTGCTCGCCGATGCTCGGCTCGCCCTCGCCCTTGAGGACCAGCACACGCTCCGCACCCACTTCGTTCGCCGCGGCGCCGTCGGTGCGGGCCACCGCAGGATGCCAGGACATGTCGTGGAAATTGGCGATCCGCGCCCACACCTTGTCGGCCGGCGCCGCAATGTCGATGCTGAGCTCCACCTTCTGCCGGCTCGGCCCATGCGCCCAGGCGCTGCCGACCAGCAGGCCGCACAGGGCCAGGCTCAATACGCTTCTGCGAGTGGTTGTCATGTCGTCTCCAGGAGTGGGTCTTGATGACTTGCGGGGGATGGCGTTCAGCCCGGCTTGCCGGTGCGCTTGAGCATGCCGCGCTGCGGGTCGTAGCCCCAGGCTGCAAGCAGGAAGAAGACGACCAGGCAAGCACCGACGATGGCGAGCGACTGCACCGACACCTGGCCATGGAGTGCGAAGCGGATCGCCTCGACGGCGTGGGTGAAGGGGTTCCAGGTGGCGAGGAAGTGGATCACCCGCGCACCGGACTCCTCCAGCTTCCACAACGGATAAAGCGCAGGCGAGATGAAGAACATCGGGAAGATGACGAAGTTCATCGTGCCGGCGAAGTTCTCGAGCTGACGCACATGCACCGACAACAGGAGGCCCAGCGCGCCCAGCATCATGCCGGCCAGCACCAGCACCGGCAGCGCGTAGAGCCAGCCGCCAAACGGCACGTCGACATCGAACAGCGCCGCGATGGCGAGAAAGACGTAGGCCTGCAGCACCGACAGCAGGGTGCCGGCGAGCAGCTTGCAGAACAACAGGTACCAGCGCGGCAGCGGCGCCGTGAGCAGCAGGCGCATCACCCCCATCTCGCGGTCATAGACCATCGCCAGCGAGGACTGCATGCCGTTGAACAGCAGCACCATGCCCAGCAGCCCGGGCACGATGTAGGTCTGGTAGGGGATGTAAGTGTCGTAGGGCGGGATGATGGAGACGCCGAACACGTTCTGGAAACCGGCGGCGAACACCACCAGCCACAGCAGCGGGCGCACAAGGGCGGACGCCAGCCGCCCGCCCTGGCGGACGAACTTGGCGACCTCGCGACTGGTGACCGCCTGCAGCGCAAGCAGGGCGTGGGCGAGCCTCATGCACGGCCCTCCCGGCAGCGCCAGCGTTCAATCGATCCGGGCCTGGCCTTCATGCGTCCATTCATGCATCCACTCCGTTCGGCTCTGGCGGTTCAGGGCTTGCACTGGCTGTCGCGGCGGTCGAAACCGAGCGTATCCATGTTGTTGCTCTGGTGCAGGAAGCCCTGGATGGGCGCGCGCTCGATCACCGCGTTGTGGGTGGCGATCAGCATCGGCTGGCGCAACTGGCGATCCCAGTCGCGGAAGTTGAGGCGGTTGCCCTTGAAACCGTCGATGGTGATCTCCTCGCTGCCGAGGTAGGCAACGAGCTTGTCGAAGGGCGCGTTCTCGGTGCGTACCACGGCCTCGACCACCGCCTTGACCGCGATCCACGCCGCCCAGTCTGCGCTGCCCATGTGACGCTTGGCCTGCTTGTCGAAGCGGCCAGTGAGCTGGGGTGCGCCATGGCGCGGCCAGGCCCAGTGCCAGGCCTCGGCCACCAGGCCCTCGGCGCCGATCACCGGACGCGGGCGCACGGTGTCGTAGGGCACGCTGCGCGCAAACTCGCCGTCGCTGTCCGCGACGAAGACGACATCGTGATCGGCGCCGGCGGTCAACAGGCCGACATTGCCCTGCTCGCGCTGGCGCGGGTCATTGCTGAGCACGAACTCCTTCCTGGCGACGATCTTCAGGCCGAGCCGGCGCGCGGAGTTTTCGAAGGCGGCGCCGATGAGCTTGTCCTCGTCGCGTGGCCCCTGCAGCAACAGCACGTTGCGCCACTTCTTGAACACCAGGAACTGGGCCAGCGCGTCGGTCTGCATGCCGTGGTTGGGCAGGGTGTGATAGAGGTGGGCCTGGCACTGCGCCTGGCGCAGCGCGTCGTCGGCCGCAGACACATTGAACAGCAGCAGTTCGCGGCCGCGCGTCTTCGCCGCCAGCTCGGCCACCACCGGACCCGGCGCGTCGATCAGGAAGAAGCGCACGCCCTCGCCGTTGAGCCTGTCGAGTTCGGCGAGCAAGGCTGCGGCATCGGCACCCTTTGCGCGCGCGAGCTCGAAGCCCACGCCCAGGGCCTGGCCAACGAAGCGCACCTCGCGGATCGCCACCTCGGCACCGGCAAGCGGCGACCCCAGCGGACGCGACAGGGTGCGAAAAAAGGCCTTCTTGTCGTCGTAGCGCGGATCCTTGTCCAGCTCCAGGTAACCGAAGCGGATCACCTCGGCTGCCGTGGCAGCCAGGGTGAAGAGCAGCAAGCCCATCGCCAGCGCCAGATGGATGAGGCCAGCCATCGGCGGCGGACGCAGAGCGCCCGCCGCGCAAGCGAGATGCGTGGGGAAACGCAGTTTCATCTTATCGTTCTCCATCCATATTCCAGGTCAGCACCGCGGGCCTCGCCAACCAAGGTCCGACATAGGCGCGACGGTTTCCCGTGGGAGCGGCGCAAGCCGCGAGCCTTGTGTCGCGTCCACCGCCCGCATCGCCTTCAAACCCTCGCGGCTGGCGCCGCTCCCACGGCGGGAACAAACGCTGCGCCGCACTTCCGTAGGAGCGGCGCAAGCCGCGAGCCTTTTGTCGCACCCACAACCTCCGTCGCCTTCAAACCCTCGCAGCTGGCGCCGCTCCTACAGCGGGAACAGGCACCGCGGCGCTCTCCCGTAGGAGCGGCGCAAGCCGCGAGCCTTTTGTCGCACCCACCACCTCCGTCGCCTTCAAACCCTCGCGGCTGGCGCCGCTCCTACAGGGTGATGCGCGCCGTGAGCCTTACATCAGTCGTCGATCACCGCTGTGTGCGGCACGCGGCCGACCGGCACGGAACGGAGCACCTTGTTGGTCTTGGTGTCGACGATGGAGATGTCGTCGGACAGGCCATTGACGATCACCAGCATCGACTCGTCTCGGCTCAGCGTAGCGCCCCAGGCGCGGCTGCCGACGAGCACGTAGTCCTTGATCTGGCGGCTGGCAACATCGACCACGGCGAAGTGGTTGGCGCGGCCGAGGGTGACGTAGGCGGTCTTGCCATCGCGTGTCATGGTGATGCCGACCGGGGTCACCTCCTCGCTGCGGAAGCCCTTGGGCGCGAAGCTGACCGTCTCCTTGATGGTGTTGGCCTTGGCGTCGAGAATCGTCACCGAGGCGCCAAGCTCGTTGGTCACCCACACCTCGCTGCCGTCCGGGGTGTCGGCGAAGCGGCGCGGGCGGTTACCGACCACCACGTTGGCAAGGATCTCGTTGGTCGCGGTGTCGATCACGTGCACCATGTTGGCGACCTCGGAGGTCACATACAGGCGGCTGCCATCCTTGCTGACCAGGACGCCCTCGGGCTCCTCGCCAACCTCGATGGTGGCGAGGATTTCGTTCTTGGCGACGTCAACCACCGAGACCTCGGCGTCATCCTCGTTGGAAACGTAGATCTTGCTGCCGTCCTTGCTGAAATCGAACATCTCCGGGTCCTCGCCGACGTCGATGCTGCGCACCACCTCGAGTTTGGCGATGTCGATCACATCCACCCGCTCGCTGTTGCTGGCGATGACGAAGATCTGCTCGCGGTCGGCGGTCAGCTTCATGTCGCGCGGGCGTTCGCCGGTGGGGATGGTCTTGACCACCTGGAAGGTCTTGCCGTCGAGCACCGTGACCGCGTTGTCGTTCTCGCTGCTGACGAAAATGTAGCCGGTGTCCTTGGCCAGTGCGGCGCCGGCGGGCAAGGCAAACATGAGCGAGGTGGCCACTGCGCAGCCCAGGGTCTTCAGTCGGTTCATTGGGATCGTCTCCTTATTGGGTATTGATTTGTCGGGCCGCTTACGGCCCGCGAACTGCCACAAAAAACGCGGGACACACCCCGCCAGAAAATCAGGTCGGCGCTGCAGCGCCCGCGCCGGTCATGTCCAGGAAGGCTTCGGCCAGGCTGGCTCTGCCAGAGGCCTGTACCAGCGCGGCCGGCGCGCCCTCGGCGAGCCGCTCGCCACGGTGCAGCACAAGCACGCGATCGGCGGCCTCGGCCTCATCCACCAGGTGCGAAGCCCACAGCACGCCCACGCCGGTGGCCCGCAAACCCAGCACCTCGTCGAGCAGGTGGCGGCGCGAGGCCGGATCCAGACCCACCGTGGCCTCGTCCATGAGCAGCACCGAGGGGCGATGGATCAGCGCGCGCGCCAGTTCCACCTTGCGCCGGTTGCCGCCCGAGAGCTCGCGCACACGGTCGCCGCGGCGATCTCCCAGGCCCAGGCGGGCCAGCGCGTCGTCGATGCGCGCCGCCGCCAGCCGCGGGCCGAGCCCGTGCAGGCGGGCATGGAAGACGAGGTTGGCCTCGACACTCAGATCCATGTCCAGCGTCATCTGTTGGAACACCACGCCGATGCGCCCGAGCGCGCTCACCGGCGCAACCCGCATGTCGTGGCCGCACACCTGTACCTGGCCGGCGTCGGCATTGAACAGGCCGGTGAGCAGCTGGAACAGCGTGCTCTTGCCGGCGCCGTTGGGGCCGAGCAAGGCCACGAACTCGCCGGCGCACACCTGCAGGTCGACGCCCTTCAGCGCCGGCCGCGCGCCGTAGGACTTGCGCACGCCACGTACGGACAGCAACACTTCACGCGCCGAATCAGGCATGTGCATCCCCCTCGCAGTTTGCCCGTGCATGCCCGGCCAGCGGCAAGCCGCCGAGCAGGTCGGGGTGACGGGCCAGCAGCGCTTCCTGCAGCCGCCCGACCTCTGCGCAGCCGGGCTGGCGCGGGCGTGGCAATTCGACCTCATGCTCGAGCACGACGCGGGCTGGCGCAGACGACAGGAAACACACGCGATCGGCCAGCGCCAGCGCCTCGCGCAAGTCGTGGGTCACGAACAGCACGCTGGCGCCGCAGCGTTGCCACTGCTCGACCAGCATCTCCCGCAGTCGATTGGCGGTCGGGGTGTCGAGCGACACGAAGGGCTCGTCCATCAGCAGCAGTTGCGGTTCATTGACGAACGCCCGCGCCAGCGCGACGCGCCGCATCATGCCGCCGGAGAGCCTGCCGGGATAGGCGTCGAGCACGTCACCCAGTTCCATCGCCCGCAGCAAGGCAACGGCACGCTCGCGTACCACAGCAGCCGCACGCGGGTCGGCCGCGCGGGCGACGAGCAGCACGTTGTCGAGCACGCTCAGCCAGGGCATCAGCCGTGGCTCCTGGAACATGAAGCCGATGTCCTCGGGAAACGCGCCGTCGAGATCGACTCGCCCGCTCATGTCGCGATCGAGCCCGCCGACGATGTTGAGCAGGGTGCTCTTGCCGCAACCCGACGGCCCCACCACGCAGACGAACTCGCCCTGGCGCACGGACAGCCGCAACCCGGACAGGGCAAGGTGCGGACGCCCGCCACGGTCCGGGTAGCGCTTGTGGTCGATCTGGATCTCAAGCATCGCTCAGCCCCTCCAACGGGTCAGCCTGCGCTCGAGCGGGCGCAGCATCCAGGCTTCGACCGTCAGCACCACCGCGGCGAAGGCCAGGGTGTAGGCAAGGATGCCGGTGATGTCGAAGAACTGGAAGAAGACATTGAGCTGGAAGCCCACGCCGTCGCTGCGGCCGAGCAGTTCCACCACGAGCACGATCTTCCAGATCAGCGACAGTCCGGAGCGCGCCGCCGCCATCAGGTAGGGCACGAGCTGGGGCAGGTACACACGCAGGAAGGTCGTCCGGCGCGACAGACGGTAGGCGCGCGCGACGTCGAGCAGCTTGGGGTCCACCGCCCGCGCGCCCTCGCGCACGGTGACGATGACGGTCGGGATCTTGTTGATCGCCACGGCCAGGATGGCGGCCCAGTCGTTGAGGCCAAACCACACGTAGCACAGGATGATGGTGACCAGCGCCGGGATGTTGAGGCCGAGCACCAGCCAGGCGTCGAAGAAGGCGTCACACTGCCGCCACCGCCCCATTGCCATGCCCACCAGGGCGCCGATGAGCATCGCTGCCGTGAAGGCGACCACCACCCGGCCAAGGGTGACGGCAAGATGACCAGGGAGCGCCATCGACGCGACTTCGTCCCAGATGCGCGCCAACACTGCAGCCGGCGTGGGCAGCGTGTGGTTGTCGGCGATCAGCGCGCCGAGCTGCCAGACCAGCACGAATACGAGCAGGGAGGCAAGGCGGAGCCAGCGGTCGCGGCGGCTGGCCGGCGACACGCTCGTGGTCTGGGCCTGGTTGCGTGCGTTGGACGGCATGAAGCGTGGCGGATCGATGCTTGCCTGAGTGCCAGCCTGAGCGCGTACCTGAGGCCGCCCCGTCACTGCGCCCCTCCCCGTCGCCAGAAGGTGCCCGGCGCAAGCGCGTCGGACCTGCCGACCAGTGCCGGACCGCCTTCTGCGGCGAGGATGGCGAATACGCGGGCTGCGACACGCTCGGCCTCGCGTTCGCCATCCTCGCCATCGGCACGCGGGATCCCGGCCCGGAAGCCTTCGCGCAGGGCGATGAAGGTGTCCTCGTTCTCGGCCCGCATCAGCGGCCGCAGCGCCTCCCAGGCCGCATCCGAGGCAAGCATCAGGTCCTTGGCCGCAGCCGAGGCACGCAGGAAGCCCTCGATGGCGCCCGGGTTGGCACGTGCCCAGCGCTCGCTGAACACCCAGCCCACCAGCGGCAACGCATCCTCGATGCCCAGCCCTGCAAGGATCTGCGGCATGGTGATGAGCTCGGCCATGCCGGCAGCAGACAGGCGAGCACTGAAGTGCCAGAAGTTCATCGCCGCGGGCAGCTCGCCGCGCATGACGAGTTCGTTGAGCAGGGGCGGGGCGGCAAACTGCGGGCGCACGAAGGTGGCTGCGTCCTCGCCAACCGTCTTGCGCGCATAGGCGCGCAGCAGCAGCCAACTCTTGTCGAGCGCCCCGCCTGCAATGCCCAGGCGCTTGCCCTTGAGGTCGGCAAAGCTCGCGATACCCGCATCCGGGCGTACGCTGACGCCACCCACGGCCTGCGAGTAGGGCGAGAACACATAGTCGCGCCCCTCGCTGCGCATGCGCGAAACCCAGATCCAGTCGTTGGCGATGACATCGACCTCACCGCCCTGGATCGCCACGTTGGCCGCATCCTTGAGCGCCAGCGGAACGATGCGGATCTCGACCCCCTCGCGCTCGGCAAAGCCTTCGCGCTGCATGACGTCGAGCTCCCAGCTCACGGTACCGAACTGCAGGATGCCGACGCGCACCACCTGGCGCTCGGCCGCCACGGCCCCCGCCACCATCGCACCGCCCAGCATCAGCGCACACGCCAGCTTGCTCCAGAACCCTCGCATGAACCCGTGTCTCCATGTCCGCGCCTTTGCCTTGGGGCACAGACGCATTGTTTTTCCGACACCTGCAGATTCCGTGCCACGAAGCCGAAACGTGGCACATGCGGGACACCGTCCGGCGATCTGCCCGACGGTGCGCAGTGTCGCGCGGGCGAACCTGTTCCAAATGGGAACATCAATTGTTCAATCCCGCAGCAGCCCCCCACGAACGCCAGGCACCCCGACTGCGGCTATTGCGCCGCACAAGGCGCCGCGACCGGACATGCATCCAGCCGGCATGGATCCTGCATGTCCGCCCGGACACCCGAATCGCAGGACTGCCGGCCACGCGCAACATGAAGCAACAGCACGACTCGCGCCCCTCACCCGACGCGCTCACGCCGTCCGCACATCCGCCCAGCGCGCTGCAGCCGGAGCGCCATGCACGCCTGGTGACACTGTCGGCCCCCGCCATGGAAGACCTCCACCGCCAGCTCGACAGCCCCTCGGTCACCGTCATCCTGACCGACAGCGCAGGCACCGTGCTGCGCGCCATCGGCACACGCCCGCGCGCGGCGGACACCATCGCGCCCCAGGGCATCGGCATCGCCGCCCCCATCCTGCCGCCCGCCGGCGGTCTGCTCGGCTTCATCGATGTCGATATTTCGCAACTCGGTTGGCTCACGCATGCCAACGCCCTGGTGCAGACGGCGGCTCGCATCATCGAGCACCGCCTGATCGAGTCCGAACCGGAAGGCTTTCTGTTGCTGCGCTTTCATCGCTACCCCGCGGTGCTCGGCACGCCGCTCGAGGCGCTGACGCTGTTCGACGCCGAAGGCTGCGTGCTCGCCGCCAATCGGGTCGCTCTTGAACTGCTGGCCTCATGCACCGAAGACGGCGCCACCGATGCGCCCGCCTGCTTCACCACCCACTGGCGAGGCATCGTCGGCTACGCCGCACTCGGCCTGCGCCAGCCCTTCACGCTGCGCGACCGCCGCGGCATGCAGTATTCCGCCCGTGCAAGCCTGCGCCGGGGAGCCCACCCATGACCGACCGCCTCCACCACGCGCCCAGCCTCAAGGCGCATATCAGCCTCGTGCTCACCGCCCTCATCGCGGTAATGATGGCGGTCACCGCCGTGGTCTGGATGCGCGAGACGCGCAATGCCATCCACGAGGAGGTGGAGGCCGCCACCCGCGTCGCCGAGCAATGGCTCAACGTGCTGATTCCCGAAACCCTGGCCGACGGCCCGCAAGCCCGCGAGCGCCTGATGCACCACCTCGAAGCGGTCGGCCGTATCCGCGCCAACCGCCTCGAAGTCTTCGACAGCCTTGGCGGGCGCCTCTACCTGTCCCCCGACTCACCGTACAAGGCCGGTCGCTTCGCCCCCGACGGCTTCGCACGCTGGGTCGAACCCACCGTGGCGCCGCGCAACCTGCCTGCGGGCGAGCTCACCATCGTGCTCACGCCGGACACCTCGCGCGCCGTGCTCGACGCCTGGGACAAGCTCACGGCCGCGCTCGGCTGGGCCGTCGCCCTGCTGATGCTGATCTGGCTCGCCACCCGGTTCGCGATCAATCGCGCGCTCGCACCGGTCGCCGAGATCCACTCGGCACTCGAACGCAGCGCACAGGGCCGCTTCGACCTGCGCCTGCCCGAATACCCTACGCGTGAGCTCGCCCTGCTCGCGCGCAGCTACAACAGGCTCGCCGACAGCCTCGACCAGAGCCTGGCCGAGAACGCCCGCCTCGAGCACGACCAGGCCCTCGCCCATGCGGTGCAACTGCGACTTGAGCAGGAACGGCGCCTGATCGCGCGCGAACTGCATGACGAGCTCGGCCAGGGCATCACCGCAGTGCGCGCCATCGCCGGCGCCATCATCCAGCGCAGCACCGACCAGCCCGGGCTCAACGGCAGCGCACAGGCCATCCTCGCCATGACCGGACAGATGCAGGAAGGCGTGCGTACCATCCTGCAGCGCCTGCGCACCAGCACCGGCGACGATGGCCTGCACGTGGAGGAAGCGATCCGCAGCTACTGCGAACTGTGGGCCAGGCATCATGGCGACATCGAGATCCAATGCACCATCGAACCCCTGGCACAGGCGGTGTCCGACGCCGTCGGCCTCACCATCCTGCGCATGGTGCAGGAGAGCCTGACCAACGTGGTGCGCCACGCCCGCGCCAGCCGCGTCGAGGTGCGGCTGGGACTGCGCGACGGCGACATCGAGATCGAGGTCATCGACAACGGGTGCGGCCTCGGCGAGAATCCGGGCCCGGGCCGCTACGGGCTGATGGGCATGCGCGAACGCGTTGCCGAGCTGCACGGCAGGCTCGAGCTCTGCCGCCCGCCGCAAGGCGGCCTGTGCGTGCGGGCCCGCCTGCCGCACCCCCTCCACACCGAACAAGGATGACCGTGCACACCCTCCAGGGCCTCCGCATCCTGCTGGCCGACGACCACGCCGCCGTGCGCATGGGTTTTCGCCTGCTGCTCGAAGGCGCGGGCGCCGAGGTGGTCGGCGAAGCCGACAGCGGCGAGAAGGCGGTGACCGCCTTCTCCGAACTGAAGCCTGCAATGCTGATGATGGACGTCTCGATGCCCGGCATCGGCGGTCTGGGCGCGCTCGAGCGCCTGCTCGCCCACCACCCCGATGCACGCGTGCTGATCCTGTCCGCACACGACGACGCCCAGATTCCCGCGCGCGCCCTGCGTGCAGGTGCCACCGGCTACCTGTCCAAGCGTGCCCAGCCCCAGGAATTGCTGCGCGCAGTCGCCACCGTGGCCCGCGGCCAACGCTACATCGACCCCGACATCGCCCCTGCGCTCGCGCTCGCGCAGTTCTCCGGCGGTCAGGATCCGGTCACCGCGCTCACCGAAAAGGAGTTCGCCGTCTTCCTGCAGCTCGCCCAAGGCCGCACGGTGGCCGAGATCGCAGACAGCCACAATCTCAGCCCCAGCACGGTGGGGACGCACCTGTATCACATCAAGCAGAAGCTCAACGTCTCCAACGCCGCCGAGCTTGCCCTGGTGGCAATCCGCAGCGGCCTTATCGAAGTCTGACCGGTCTCGAACCAGGCAAAGCTCGCGGCTGGCGCCGCTCCTACAGGAGAGCGCCGCGGTGTCTGTTCCCGCCGTAGGAGCGGCGCGAGCCGCGAGGGGTTGAAGGCGACGGGCGTGGGGCGGGTGCGATGAAAAGCTCGCGGCTGGCGCCGCTCCTACGGGAGAGTGCCGCGGTGTCCGTTCCCGCCGTAGGAGCGGCGCGAGCCGCGAGGGGTTGAAGGCGATGGGCGTGGGGTGGGTGCGATGAAAGGCTCGCGGCTCGCGCCGCTCCTACGGGAGGGCGCCGCGGTGTCCGTTCCCGCCGTAGGAGCGGCGCGAGCCGCGAGGGGTTGAAGGCGACGGGCGTCGGGCGGGTGCGACGAAGGGCTCGCGGCTGGCGTCGCTCCTACGGCAGAGCCCACCGCGGCGATGCCTTGATAAATCAGAATTCGCTGATATACTTCATGACAACCCAACTTCCACTCGAGGACCTGTCATGCTGCGCTTCGACATCGCCCCCGTCTGCTCCAACGCCTATCGCTTCCAGGCCGCTGTCACCCTGGCGGTGAGCGCCATCTACTTCTTTACGCCCTACCAGTGGGTAGCGATCATCCTCGCGCTGGGCGGTGCACTGCGCGGCTTCGTGTCACCCCACAAGTGCCCGTCCTATCTCGCTTTCTCCGCCCTCACCCGCAAGCTGGGCATGGCCAAGCCGATCAACGCCGGGGCCAAGATGTTCGCCGACAAGCTGGTGGCGATCGCCGGCACGATCATGTTCGTCACCTGGCTGATGGGCTCTGAGATCGGCCTGATCCCGGCCGCCGTACTGATGGTGTTCGCCTTCATCGACCTCGTCAGCGGCTTCTGCGCGGCGTGCTGGGCCTACGCCATGTGGTACAAGGTGCGCGGCACCTGATCCGCTCCGGCGGCATCGCACACTGCATGAAGCAAAGCCCGGCCAACGTGCCGGGCTTTCTGCTTCTGCCGGCCAACACCGCAAGACAGGGCGCTAGGCCGGCATCCGCGCCCGGAGCCGGGCTGGACGGCGCTCACTTCATCCCGGCCAGCCCGGCAAGGCGCCGCCGCGACTCCTCAGGCCCGCGGAACACCAGCGGCTTCGCCACCACTGCAACCTCGCCGCGCTCGGCGCGCACCACGGCCTCCACCACCTTGTGGTGCGCGGGCGACTTGTCGCACACCGGGTCGGCTGCCGCGGGGTCGCCGGTGAGCATGAAGGCCTGGCAGCGGCAGCCACCGAGATCCTTCTCCTGCTCCGGGCAGCTGCGACAGGGCGCCTTCATCCAGCCCTTGCCCCGATAGCGGTTGAAGCCCTCGGAGTCGAACCAGATGCTGCGCACGTCCAGGTCGCGCACATTGGGGAAGGCGAGACCGGGCAGCATGCGCGCTGTGTGGCAAGGCAAGGCGGTGCCGTCGGGGGTGATGGTGAGGAAGACGTTGCCCCAGCCGTTCATGCACTTCTTGGGCCGCGTCTCGTGATAGTCGGGCACGACGAAGAAGATGCGGATGCGCTCGCCGTAGTGCTGGCGGCGCTCGTTGGTGACGCGCTCGGCGCGCTCGATCTGTTCGCGCGAGGGCAGCAGCTGGTCGCGGTTGAGCATCGCCCACGAGTAGTACTGGCTGTTGGCGAGCTCCAGGTACTCGGCGCCGAGCTCGACCGCCATGTCGATGATGCGGTCGATGTAGTCGATGTTGAGGCGGTGGATCACGCAGTTCATCACCATCGGCCAGCCGTGGTCATTGATGGTGGCGGCCACCTTCTGCTTGAGCTCGAAGGTGCGGGTGTGCGACAGGAAGTCGTTGAGCTCCCTTGTCGAGTCCTGGAACGAGAGCTGGATGTGGTCGAGGCCGGCGTCCTTGAGCGCCCGCGCGCGCGCATCCGTGAGGCCGACGCCCGAAGTGAGCAGGTTGGTATAGAAGCCGAGCTTGTGCGCCTCCGCGACCAGCACCTCGAGGTCGTCGCGCAGCAGCGGCTCGCCGCCGGAGAAGCCGCACTGCACACTGCCCGCTGCGCGTGCCTCGCGCAGTACGCGCAGCCAGTCGTCGGTGCACAGTTCGTCCGGCGCATGGGCGAAATCGACCGGGTTGTAGCAGAACACGCAGTGCAGCGGACAGCGGTAGGTCAGCTCGGCCAGCAGCCACAGCGGCGGGCCGGGCTGGTGTTTAACGACTTCGGGCGCATTCATGGCCTCACCTCACATATCGATCCACTGCTGCTTGCGCGCCAGCTCGAGAAAGGCAACGACGTCGGCTTCGAGCCCGGCGGTGGCGAAAGCCTGCTCCAGGTCGGCGACCACCTCGGCGACGCTGCTCACACCGTCGCAGCGGCGCAGGATCTCGCCCGCGCTCTGGTTGAGCTTGACCATGCCTTCCGGGTAGAGCAGCACCCAGGCCTGCTGCGCCTCTTCCCACTGCAGGCGGAAGCGCTTGGAGACGCGCGGCGTGGCGGTCGCGCCGATCGCCGAGGTGTCACTCATCGCGCGCCCCCTTGCGCGGACCCACGATCGCCACCTTGCACTGACTCAGCATGATGGCGTCGGCCATCGCCCACAGCACGTCGAGCTTGAACTGCAGGATGTCGAGCGCGCGCTGCTGCATCGCCCGGCTCTGGCTGAAGTAGTCGAGCGTGAAGCGCAGGCCGTGCTCGACGTCGCGCCGCGCCTGGGTGAGGCGGTTGCGGAAGTACTGCAGGCCGGCGGTGTCCACCCAGGGGTAGTGCGTGGGCCAGGTGTCCAGGCGCTGCTGGTGGATGTGCGGCGCGAAGAGCTCGGTGAGGCTGGAGGCCACCGCTTCCTGCCATGGGCGCTGGCGGGCGAAGTTGATGTAGGCGTCGACCGCGAAGCGGGTCGCCGGCGCGACGAAGCGCAGCGAGGTGACGTCGTCGCGGCTGAGGCCGGTGGCCTCGCCGAGCCGGATCCAGGCCTCGATGCCACCGGGGTCCTTGACATCCCCGATCTCGAAGCCGTCGTGGTCGAGGATGCGCTGGATCCATTCGCGGCGGATCGCGCGCTCCGGGCAGTTGGACAGGATGGCCGCGTCCTTCACCGGGATCGAGATCTGGTAGTAGAAGCGATTTGCCACCCAGCCCTGGAGCTGTTCGCGGGTGAGCTTGCCCTCGGCCATCATGACGTGGAAGGGATGGTAGATGTGGTAGCTCGTGCCCTTCTCGCGCAGCAGGGCCTCGAACTCTTCGGGAGACCATGGCAGCTGATCGCCGGCACTGGTGATCAGCGCCGCGGTATGTTCGATGCTCGATTGTTCGATGTAGCTCACAGCGCGATCTCCATGCCGTCGAAGGCGACCTCGATGCCGTGCGCAGCCAGTTCGGCGCGCTCGCGGCTGTCCTCGTCGAGGATCGGGTTGGTGTTGTTGATGTGGATCAGCACCTTGCGCGTAGTCCCCGGCAGCCTGTCCAGCCACTCGAGCATGCCGCCGGGGCCGGATTGCGGCAGGTGGCCCATGGCGCGCGAGGTCTTCTGCGAGGCGCCAAGGCGGATCATCTCGTCGTCGGTCCACAGCGTGCCGTCGACCAGCACGCAATCCGCAGCCTGCATGGCGGCCCACACGTGGGGCTCCATCTCGCCCAGGCCAGGGGCGTAGAACAGCCGCTTGCCGCTCGCCGCATCGACCAGGGTGACGCCGATGTTGTCGCCCGCCTGCGGGCAGTCGCGGTGCGGCGAGTACGGTGGCGCGTTGCTGGTCAGCGCCAGGGCCTCGAAGCCGAGGCCGGGCGCGCCGTCGATGGCGAAGCGCTTCTGCAGCGGCAGCTCGCGCCAGGCGATGCCGCTGTAATGGCCGAGCACGCCGAACACCGGGTTGCCCACCGACAGATCCTCGCGTACGCAGGCGGTGCACCACACCGGCCATGGCTGGCGGTGCTCGCGCAGCATGTAGAGGCCGGTGGTGTGGTCGATCTGGGCGTCGATCAACACGATCGCGGCGATGCCGGTGTCGCGCAGCGCACGCGCGGGTTGCAGCGCGGGAAAGCTGCGGATCTGCTGCAGCACGTCGGGGGATGCGTTGAACAGCACCCAGTTCTCGTCGTCGCCGCTGACGGCGATCGACGACTGGGTGCGGGCCTGGGCGCGGATGCGGCCCTTGCGCAGGCCGTCGCAATTGGGACAGTTGCAATTCCACTGCGGGAAGCCGCCACCGGCGGCGGAACCGAGCACGCGGATCTTCATCGGTTCTCCTCGGGCCACGCGCTGGCCGGGTCGACCCGTGCGGGCCATGCACGCACAGGGCGCGCACGCAAAAAGGGCGACACGGCGCGGGGACACGCACCGTGTCGCCCCGGATCACGCCTTAGCGGTTGGCGATGTACATGGTGATTTCAAAGCCGAAGCGCATGTCGCTGGCTGCGGGGGTTTCCCATTTCATGGTCGTCTCCTGTCTCGTCTCTGGGTGGGATCGGCACCGCTTGTCGGCACCGCCGACCGGTCAGCCGGCCGTGTGAGTAAGATTGGCTGGACGAGGAATAATTCGCATCACGAAAGTGCGGAAGCTGGCCTCATGAAAATCTTGAGCCCCCCTCGCCTCGAGTCCCTCGCGCTGCGGGCAGTCCAGGCCCGGGGGCATTCCGTTGCTCAGTTTGCCTACGCAGCGTATGGCACAAACAGTGCCGTGCGTGCAGCCTCGAGGACGGCACGTACTGCGGGTTGCTTGACGTGGCGTTCGGTGCTGATCAGCCAGAACGCTTCGCGCACCTGCTCCACCCGCCCCACCTCCCTGACGCCATAGCGGGCACCGATCTCTTCCGAGAGGATCGCAGGTGCCGGGAAGAAGCCTTCTCCCGCCTGGGCAAAGGCCTTCATCAGCGCACTGTCGTCAAACTCCCCGACCACCTGCGGCGACAGGCGTGCTTCGCCCAGCCAGCGCTCGATCTCGCTGCGCACCGCCGCATTCGGCCCCGGGAGCAGGAGCGGAGCCCCATGCAGGCAACCCGGGAAGGCTCCGCAGCGATCCGCCAGGGCCGGAGCGGCCAGGAAGGACACGGCGCTCTCGCCCAGTTTGTGGCTATGGCAGCGGACCGAAAGCCCCGCCGGCATGGGACGGTCAGCCAGCACCATATCAAGGCGATGCAGCGCCAGTTCGCCAAGCAGCCAGTCGATCTGCCCTTCGCGACAGATCAGCCGGACCGGCTCGGAGAGCGCCTTCAGCGAGGCCAGCAGCTGACGGGTGAGCGACTTGGGCACGACCACAGAGACGCCGACCCTGAAGGCGGGCAGCGCGCGGCAAGAGTGCGCGCGCAGCGACGAGAGCATTTCATCGCCCAGGGCGAACATTTCGTCGGCAAACGAGAGGGCGATCCGCCCTGCTTCGGTCAGTTCGAGCCCGCGGCCCGCCGGGCGCAGCAGAGGCACCCCCACCTCCTCTTCGAACAGGTTGATCTGGGCGCTGACCGTCTGCGGCGTCAGATGCAGGCGCTTCGCTGCGCTAGCGACGCTGCCGGTATGGGCGACGGTCCAGAAATAGCGGAGGTGTTTGAGGTTCATGAGCGTAAAGGATTCGTAAAAATCTGCGCGTTCATAAATATTAATCGACTTTATCTGATTGATTGAGCTTGTCAGAATTTCCGGCAGGAAGGCGACGACCCATCCCAGGGTCATCCAGGGCCGAGAGCAACGACAGGAGGGCGTACGTCAATGGACTGTGCTGTACACGAAAGCGCCGTAGCGGCTTCGACTCATCGAAGAAGTGACGCCGCGCTGCTGAGCGCACCGGAGGAGCTGGAATGCCTGCGCCACGAGCTGACCGGCTTGCTTTCGGTCCTCGGCAGCCGCAAGCCCTCGGTCCGCATGCACGATGCCCTGCTCGGCCTGTGGATCGACTCGCAGGGGCACACGGGCATGCCTGACATGCGGATGTGCAAGGTGCAGCCCGCTGGCGGTCACGACCTGCGCATGGTCGAGGCGATCAGCGTCGATGGCGTCTGGATGCTTTTCCATCTGGACCAGAAGACAGACGGGCCATCGCGCGCTGATCTGCTTGCATGCGTGCTGGAAGCATTCGGGCACGATGAGCATCGCGGCACGAGCGGGCGCTTCGTCCCGATATTCGGCGCCGATGCTCAGCCCACCGAGGTGCAGCAGGAAATGGAGCACCTGAGGCGCCTGCATGGCGATCTGACGCTGGCACCTCGACGCCCCGACCTCTCACCCTGGCACGGACGAACCGACATCCGGGCACGCCCCGCGGCCTGACGAACTGGAGTCCGCACCGATCCCACCCTGTTCCCGCCGCTGGCCTCGCGGTAGTATCCCACCCAGGGTTGCGGGCCTTGCCCCTGCCCTGACCGCGGAGCCCTTTCCAGACTCGAGACCGAACCGATGAACCGCCATGTGCGCAAGCTGCTGACCATCGTCACCGAGGCCGCCCTCGAAAACCTGCTCGTCAAGGACCTGGAGCGTCTCGGCGCCCACGGCTATACGGTCAGCGATGCCCGCGGCAAGGGCGCCAGAGGGGCACGCACCTCGGCCTGGGACACGAGCAGCAACATCCGCATCGAAGTGGTGTGCGACGAAGCGACCGCCGATGCCATTGCTGCCCACCTGCAGACCCACTACTACGACAACTACGCCATGATCCTCTTCATGGCAGACGTGACGGTAATGCGGCCGGAGAAGTTCTGACCGGCTCCGGCAAGGCGATCGCAGCGGCCGCTGTGATGTCCTGCGCCCGCGCGCCCAGCCATACCGATCACACCGAGCAGCCTTGCCGCCAGACACCCCGCTCTTCCCGCCCTTGCCACCCCTCGCCCACGGCGTGCTAGACGTCGGCGACGGTCATCGCCTGTACTTCGAACGCTGCGGCCATGCCGAAGGCCTCCCCGTACTGTTCCTGCACGGCGGACCAGGGAGCGGCTGCAGCCCTCGCCAGCGCCAGCTCTTCGACCCTGCACGCTTCCATGTCGTGCTCTTCGACCAGCGCGGCTGCGGGCGCAGCACACCGCGCGGCGACTGCCATGCCAACACGACCCGCGAGCTGGTCGAGGACATCGAGCGCCTGCGCTTGCACCTTGGGATCGAGCGCTGGCTGGTCTTTGGCGGCTCGTGGGGAGCCGCACTCGCCCTGGCCTACTGCAGCGCGCATCCGCAAGCCTGCCTGGGCGCCATCCTGCGCGGCAGCTTTCTCTGCGGGCAGGCCGACCTCGACTGGTTCTTCGGCGCGGAAGGCGTGGGTGCAATCTGCGCCGAGGCCTGGTCAGCGCTGTGCGCAGCCCTGCCCGAGGCGGCCGAAGGGCGCGCCCTCGCCGCTCTGTGTGCCGCGCTGGGCGGCCCCGACGCGCAGGCCGCTGCCCGTGCGGCGCTGGCCTGGGCGGCATGGGAGAACGCCGTGATCGCGCCGGGGCAAGCGGCCCCCGCGCCACCCGCGCGCGACGATGCCGCCATCAGGGCACTGATCGACAAATACCGCGTGCAGGCACACTACCTCGCCCACCGCTGCTTCCTCGACGAGGACGGCGTGCTCGAGGCCGCTCGCCGCATCACCGCCATGCCCACTGCGCTGATCCATGGCCGGCTCGATCTGGTGTGCCGCGCGCGCAATGCGCTGCGCCTGCACCGTGCCCTGCCGGGCAGCCGCCTGCGCCTGGTCGACGGCGCTGGCCACAGCCCGTTCGAGCCGGCAATGGCGGCAGCACTGATCGGGGCCCTCGAGCACTTCGCCGTCCATGGCGACTTCAGCCACTGGCGCGCGGACTGAGGCGATGCCGCCACTTTTACGCTGCACACCGGGCACGTGTGGCGCAGGTGGCTAATGATTTTCTGTAGGTGGCGCTCGGGCTTGCCATGAGGCGGGCACTGCCGGCCATCGGCGAGAATCGGGGTCAAGCCAAGACCCGCAAAGGATTCCGACCGTGACCGCCACACCCCGCGCCGTGAGCACCCCTGCCCCCCGACCCATCGCCCGCCTGCTTCGCCTCGGCATTCCTGGCGCCTTGGCGGGCTTCGCCTGTGTAGCCGGCGCGCAAGACGCAGCAACGGCCGATCAGAGCGCCGTCACGCTCAATCCGGTCGTGGTCACCGGTAGCCGGGTCGAGACCAACAGTTTCGATCTACCCTTCTCGGTCGATGCGGTCGACATGCGCGCCAACCAGGCGGGCAACCTCGGCGTGAATGCCTCGGAGGCACTGGCCGGCGTCCCCGGCCTGGTCATCCAGAATCGCCAGAACTACGCCCAGGACCTGCAGATATCGGTGCGCGGCTTCGGTGCCCGCGCCGCTTTCGGCGTGCGCGGCGTCAAGCTGATCGCCGACGGCATCCCCGCCAGCAACCCGGACGGCCAGGGCCAGGCCGCCACCTTCAACCTCGACACCGCCGAACGCATCGAGGTGATGCGCGGCCCCTTCTCCACCGTGTACGGTAACCACGCGGGCGGTGTCATCCAGCTCTTCTCGCGCACCGGCGAAGGCGCACCGCGCATGCGCGCCAGCGTGCTCGGCGGCAGCTGGGGCACGACCAAGATCGGCGTCGGCCTGGAGGGCGAGCAGTCCGGCGTCGGCTTCATCGTCGATGCCTCGCGATTCGACACCGATGGCTACCGCGACCACAGCAAGACCCGGCGCGACCAGGGCTTTGCCAAGCTCAGCTTCCGCCCGGACGAGGACAGCACGCTGACGCTGGTGGCGAACGGCCTGCGCCAGCCCGACACCCAGGACCCGCTGGGGGTGACGTGGGCAAGCTACCAGCGCAATCCGCGTGCGGTCGAAGACGTGGCCAAGCAGTACAACACGCGCAAGAGCATCCACCACCTGCAGGGTGGCGCAACCTACGAACGCCGCTTCGGCGAGGACAGGCTGCAGCTTTCGGCCTACACCGGGCGGCGCAGCGTCACGCAGTATCAGTCGATTCCGCGGATTGTGCAGATTCCAACGGCAGACAATCCCGAACGCGCCCGCCACGCCGGCGGCGTGGTCGATTTCGACCGCGATTTCTACGGTCTCGGCGCACGCTGGATCGCCCAGCGCAGCCTCGGCGACGGCGAACTGACCCTCACCGTCGGCCTCGACTACGACCGCTCGGAGGACGACCGCCGCGGTTACGAGAACTTCATCGGCACCACGCTCGGCGTCAAGGGCAATCTGCGCCGCAAGGAAATCGACACCATCACCAGCACGGACCCCTATATCCAGGCCCTGTGGAAGCAAGGCCCCTGGCAGTGGTCGGCGGGCGTCCGCCACTCGCGGGTGGCGTTCAAGGTCGACGACCGCTACATCGTGGGCATCAACGGCGACGACAGCGGCAGCGCGCGCTACAGCGAGACCACGCCGGCCCTTGGCGTGGTCTATGCACTGAGCCCGGTCACGAACGTCTATGCCAGCGCCGGCCTGGGCTTCGAGACGCCCACCCTCAACGAGCTCTCCTACTCACCAGCTGACGGCTCGTTCAACCTCGGCCTGAAGCCCTCCACCAGCCGGCAAGCCGAACTGGGCATCAAGACCTTCGTCGGCGACTCGACGCGCATCAATGCCGCCGTGTTCAGGATCGAGACCGAAGATGAGATCGTCGTTGCGGGCTCGAGCGGCGGGCGTACGACCTTCAAGAATGCCGGCAAGACCTTGCGCCAGGGCCTGGAGATGGCGCTCGAGTCCGAACTCGCGCACAACTTGACGGCACGCGCCTCATTCACCTATCTGAAAGCCGAGTACGACGAGGCCTTCACCACCCGGATCGGGATGGCCGACGTCACGATCCCGGCCGGAAACCGCCTGCCGGGCATTCCCAAGCTCAGCGCCTATGCCGAGCTCGCCTGGAAACCGATCGAAGCGGTCACGCTCGCGGGCGAGGTGATCTACCGCGACAAACTCGAAGTGCATGACCGCAACATCGACAGAGCGGCACCCAGCTACACCTTGTTCAACCTGCGGCTCTCGGCGGAACAGCAACAGGGCCCATGGACGTTTGGCCAGCTGCTCCGCATCGACAACGTGTTCGACCGCAAGCACGTCGGCTCGGTCATCGTCGGCGACAGCAACGGCCGCTACTACGAGCCCGGCCCCGAGCGCAGCTGGTACGCGGGGGCGAGCGCAAGCTACCGCTTCTGATTGCGGCGGCGTGGCGGGGTCCCTGCGCCACCTCCACCAAGCGCTCGCGGCTGGCGACGCTCCTACAGCGGGCGACGTGGGTGACGGTTTCCCGTAGGAGCGGCGCCAGCCGCGAGCTTTTCGTCGGCCGCCCACCTACCCCCGTCGCCTTGGGAGCATGAGCACCCGCACGCAGTCACGGCCGGAATTCTGGCAGGATACCGGCTCAAGGAGGGCAAGCTCATGGAATGGATCATCCTCGCGCTGGTGGCCGGCGTCATCGGCTACGGCATCGTCATCTACAACGGCCTGGTGGCGCTGCGCAACCGGGTCAGGAACGCCTTCTCGCAGATCGACGTGCAGCTGCAGCGGCGCTACGACCTGATCCCCAACCTGGTCGAGACCGCCAAGGGCTACATGGCGCACGAGCGCGAGACGCTGGAGGCGGTGATTGCGGCGCGCAACCGCGCCCACTCCGCCGCCCAGCGCGCAGCGGGCACCTCGGGCGCTGACGCGGGCGCACTGGGTGCCGGCGCGGTCGGCGAGCTGGCGAGCGCCGAAGCCGCACTGGGCGGGATGCTCACCCGCTTCTTTGCCCTCGCCGAGGCTTATCCCGACCTCAAGGCCAACCAGAACATGGCGCAGCTGCAGGAAGAGCTGGCCAGCACCGAGAACCGCATCGCCTTCGCCCGCCAGGCCTACAACGATGCGGTCATGACCTACAACACGCGACGCGAGCAGTTCCCCGACAGCATCGTTGCCAACAGCTTCAACTTCACGGCCGCCGAACTCTGGCAGCTGGAGAACGCCGAGGCGCGCCAGGCGCCGCGGGTAAGCTTCGGCAACCGCTGAGCCCGGCGGGGCGATGGACTTCTTCGCCGAACAGGACCGCGCACGCCGCGCCGGGCGCTGGCTGCTGCTCGGCTTCGGCTGCGCGCTGGCCGCGTGCATCGTACTGGTCTATCTCGCGCTGCTGCCAATGACCGCAGGCGAGTACGGCGAGGAGATCGCCCTGTGGCAGCCCGGCCTGTTCCTGATCGTCGCGCTGGCGGTAGGGGGCGTCATCGGCGGGGGCTCGGCCTGGAAGGTCGCCGCGCTGGCCGCTGGCGGCGGCGAGGCGGTGGCACGCACGCTGGGTGGGCGGCTGGTGGCACGCAATACCACGGATGCGGCCGAGCGCCGGCTGATCAACCTCGCCGACGAGATGGCGATTGCTGCCGGTATTCCGGCGCCACCGGTGTATGTGCTGGAGGACGAGACCGCGATCAACGCCTTTGCCGCCGGCGACCATCCCCGCGCGGCAGTGGTGGCGGTCACACGCGGCGCACTCGACCGCCTCACCCGCGACGAGCTTCAGGGCGTGATCGCCCACGAGTTCAGCCACATCCTCAATGGCGACATGCGACTCAACATGCGCCTCGTGGGGGTACTGCACGGGCTCTTCATGCTCGCCGGTGCCGGGCGCGTGCTACTGCGCAGCGGCGGCGGACGCAGCTCGGGCAAGGACAAGAACGGCCTCGTCGTGCTCGGCCTGGTGCTGGTGGTGGCCGGCTATCTCACCGGGCTTGCCGGCCGCCTGGTGCGTGCCGCAGTGTCTCGCCAGCGTGAATTTCTGGCCGATGCCTCAGCGGTGCAATTCACGCGCAACCCGCAAGGCCTGCTGGGCGCCCTGCACAAGGTGGCGCAGCAGGCCAGCGGCCTGGCGCACGGCCAGGGCGAGGCGGTGAGCCACATGCTGTTCGACGGCCGCAGCAGCGCCAGCGCCCTGCGCAGCGCGGGCGGCCTGCTCGCCACCCACCCGCCGCTGGCCGAGCGCATCCGGCGTCTTAGCGGCGGCCGCGTGGCGGCCCCGGACCTTGCCGACGCAGTCGCTGCGACGACACCCGCGACGGCCGCCAGGGAGATGGATACCCTCGCACCTGCCGGCCTGGTCGAGCCCGCGGCGCCGGCCAGCGCGTCGATCGCCTGGCCGTCCGCCCCCCCTGTCCCGGCGATGAGCGCGAGCCCAAGGGCAACGCTCGAGCTCGTCCCGCTCGCCTTCGCGTCACCACCGGCAGCAGCCCTGGAGGCTGCACAGCACACGCTCGACGCCCTGCCCGGCGCGTTGCGCCACAGCGTTGCCAGCCCCGACGGCGCAGCTGCAGTCGCACTCGCCTTGCTGTTCTCCCGCGACCCGCAGCGCCGCACCCTGCAGATCGCCACGTTGGCGAGCCACAGCGAGCCGACACGCGCCACCGCGGCCGCCGACGCCACCGGATCGCTGCCGCCAGCAGGCCAGCGTCTGGCGCTGATGGAGCTCGCCCTCGGCAGCCTGCGCGAACTCCCGCGCAGCGCGCGCGAACGCCTGCTCGGCCAGGCCAATGCCGTGGTGGGCGCCGGTGGCCGCGGCAGCCTGTCCGCGTTCCTGATGCTGCGCCTGCTTCGCGACGCCCTGCTGCCACGCACGCCGCAGCCGCTGCGGGTGTCACCGCAGGCGCTCGGGGCACACTGCACCCTGCTGCTGTCGGTGCTCGCCCATGCCGGACAGCGCGAACCCGAGGCCGCACGCGCAGCCTTCGCCCGCGGCGCGGCCCTCGCTCCCGCGGACGGCCTGACCGGGCCGCTGCCGATCGCGCAGATCCGCATGGATGCGCTCGATCAGGCGCTCGATGCCCTGGCCGATACGGCGCCGGGCTATCGCCGCCGCCTGGTGGAGGCGCTCGACGCCAGCGCACGCCACGACGCCCGCATCACCCCGGGCGAAGCAGAACTGCTCGCCGTTGTCTGCGGTGCGCTCGACTGCCCCCGGCCGATCACCAGCGCAGGGGCATGCGCTGCGGATGCTGCCGCCCAGCCAACTTCCACCGCACTGCCTGCTCTCGCGCTGGATGCCAAGGCCGCACCGGCGGACGTGCTGTCCCGGGCCGATCGCGCGCCCATCCAGGCCCTGGTGGCGGCCAACCTGGTGCCAGTGTTCGGCGTGCTCTTCCTCGGCTGGGAGGCGCAGACCCTATTGCTCGTTTACTGGCTGGAGAACCTGGTGCTCGGCGTCTACACGCTGGTACGCATGGTGCGGGCGGGTGGCGTGCGCGCCTTCTTCGAGCCAGGCCTGTTCTTCATCTTCCACTACGGCTTTTTCTGCGCCGGGCACGGCATGGTGCTGATGGGCATCGCCACCATGGCCGGAATGCCGGGCGACGTGATCGAGCCCTACGTCGGCCCGGTGGAGTGGCCCGGCCCCTTCGTGGTCTTCCAGCACCTGTTCGGGATCCTGCAGTGGATCGCGCATGAGCAGATGGGCATGGTGGTGGCGACGATCGGCTTCTTCATCAGCCACGGCTTCTCGCTCGTCACCCACCACTTCGTGCGCAATGAGGACGCAGGCCGCAAGCTCGCGGAGATCATGTGGGATCCCTACAAGCGCATCGTGGTACTGCATGTAGCGATGATCGCCGGCATGTTCGTGGTGATCCTGTCGGGTGGCGGCTCGATCGCACCGGTCCTGCTGATACTCGTCGCCGGCAAGATCGCACTCGACATCCGCCTGCACCGTGCAGCCCACCGGGCAAGGCTGACAGCTGCGCTTGGGCGGCCGGATACGGCCGACGACACGTCATCCGATTGAGCCTCTCGAAGCAGGGAGCCCAATCGGAGCGCGTCAATAATCGCAGCCCATGCGCCGGTACAAGGTATTGCGCGCAACCCCGAGGTGACGCGCCGCAGCCGACAGGTTGCCCTCGAAACGCTCGAGCGCTTCGCGAATCATGGCGTCGTCGATGTCCTTGGGGCGGCGGCCGCGCAGCGGCAAAGTGGCCGGGGACATCGCCGACGCGCTTGCGGGGGCTGCGGCTGCAACACGCGTGACCGGCGATGCCCCCTGCACTTCCTCGGGCAGGTGCTCGGGCAGAATGCGCTCCTCATGGGCATCGAGCAACGCGAGCGCGACCTCGAGCACGTTCTGCAGCTGACGGATGTTGCCTGGCCAGGCATACGCTTCGAGCAGACGCATGGCTGAAGGGTCGACCGTAATGGCGCGCGGTTCGGGGTGATTGCTGCTGCCATCGATCAGGCGGCGCACGATCTGGTGCAGGTCGGTGCGCTCACGCAGCGGCGGCAGCATTGCTGTCAGGCCATTGACGCGGTAGTACAGATCCTCGCGGAACTGCCCCGCTCTGACCAGCTCTCCCAGATTGCGATGTGTTGCACACAGCAGGGCGATGTCGACAGGTACCGGTTCGCTGCCGCCCACCGGCTGCACACAGCGCTCCTGAAGCACACGCAGCAACCGGGCCTGCATGGCCAGCGGCATGTCGCCGATCTCGTCAAGGAAGAGCGTGCCGCCATCGGCCTGCTGGATACGGCCGATGGCGCCCTCCTTGCGCGCGCCGGTAAAGGCGCCGCCGACATAGCCGAAGAGTTCGGATTCGATCAGGTGCTCGGGAATCGCCGCGCAGTTCACCGCGACGAAGGGGCCGTCCGCGCGCGGTCCGCTGTTGTGACAGGCACGGGCAAGCAACTCCTTGCCCGAACCCGACTCGCCCTGGATCAACACCGGGATCTTGCGCCCGATCACCTTGGCGCAACGGTCGAGGGTGAACTGAAGCCCCACATCGCCCGTGGCCAGGGTCTCGAGCGTGATGCGCTGACGTGCCGAACGCGATGGATCCTGGCCCTGCGCGACGCGGGCGCGAGCGCTCGACGCGGCATGGGCGTTCGCGCTCCAGGCGGGACTGACCCGAACCCGCGCGAACATGCGCGCTCCATCACGCAACTCGAGCTCCATCAGCGCAGCCGGGTCGCGACCCGCACGGCTGATGACCGTGCCGAAGCCGCTGCGGAAGAGGTTGCCGAACGCCCCCAGACGTCCGATACGGCGATCCTCTATCCCGAGCAGCATGCGCGCCTGCCGATCTGCCGCCACGATCTCGCCATCCGCATCCACTGCGAGCAAGCCCTCCTGTAGCCCACCCACGCCCTCGGGACGGTTGTGGAAGGCAAAAAGGGCATGACGTGCATGTTCGCTCTCGAACATGCGGCGTTCGACCAGCCTCACCCCCATGCGAGCCAGACCCAAGGTATGTGGCTGAGGCTTGCGGTGGTCGCCGGAGATGTCGAGCGCCCCCAGCAAGACGCCCTTGGAGTCGAAGATGGGCGCCGCACTGCAGGTCAGTACGCCGTTGCACTCGAGGTAGTGCTCGGCACCGAAGATCTCCACCGGTGCGCGCTCGATCAGGGTGGCGCCGATGGCGTTGGTGCCGCGCTGGCATTCACTCCAACTCGCGCCCGGCTGCAGGGCCACACGGCTGGCGCGGTCGACGAAGGACGGGTCGCCGATACCGTGCAGGATCAGCCCGCTGGCGTCGGCAAGCAGCACCATGCTGCCCGAGGCGCGGATCTGCTCGTAGAGGTGCTCCATGACGCCGCCGGCATGGTTGAGCAGCGTCAGATTGCGCTCGCGGGCAAGCATCAGGTCGGCGCGCGTGGTATTGGCTGGCCGGCCGCGCTCGCCGATCTCCAGCCCCAGGCGCTGGCAGCGTTCCCAGGAACGCAACACCGAGGCCGAAAGCCCGCCCTCGGGCAGATCGCCACGCTCCAGGTAACGCCGCCGCAAGGACTCGAGCTCGCCCCCTTGTGCCGCACGCACATGCATCTGACCCATCTTTTCGTCTCCCCTGTCGCCGGGTGTCTACGGCGCCTGTAGCAGACGCGCTTGCGGACCCCGACGATGATCATTCGAGCCGGATTGTGCCACCTTGGCGCACCCCGCTTTAGAGAAGGACTAAAGCAAGAAAAATACCTGCAGGCGGCTCACTGCCCGTACGGCGGGCTGCTCCTAGCGCCCGAGCCTGCGGTCCTCCGCCTGGACTTCGGCAAACTCCTCGTCGGTAAACAGTCTCGATCGGGTGTGGAAGGCCTTGCCAGTGTTGCCCTCGAGTGAAAACGTGCCGCCATGGCCGTCGACCACGTCGATGATCAACTGCGTGTGCTTCCAGTATTCGTATTGCGAGGCGCTGATGTAGAAGGGCACACCGCCGATGTCCCCCAGATGGACATCGTAGGGCCCGATGGTGAGGTCCGTGGGCAAATAGCAGTTGGCAGCGCTGTTGTCGCAGCAACCGCCGGACTGGTGGAACATCAGTTCCGGGCCATACTCGGCCTTGAGCCGCTCGATCAACTCGAGCGTCGCAGGGGTGGCAATGACGCGTTCGACCATGTCGTGTGCCTCCGGCATGAAAAAAACGGGGGCGGTCACCCGCCCCCGGCAAGTCACCCGCAAAGAACGGGCAGAGGGAGAAACAGGGTGCCGCTCAGAAGAAGCCCAGCTTGTTCTCGCTGTAGCTTACCAGCAGGTTCTTGGTCTGCTGGTAGTGGTCGAGCATGACCTTGTGCGTCTCGCGGCCGATGCCCGACTCCTTGTAGCCGCCGAAGGCCGCGTGCGCCGGGTAGGCGTGGTAGCAGTTGGTCCACACGCGGCCGGCCTGGATGGCGCGCCCCATGCGATAGGCCACGTTGCCGTTACGGCTCCACACGCCAGCGCCCAGGCCATACAGGGTATCGTTGGCGATCTCGAGCGCCTCGGCCTCGTCCTTGAAGGTCGTCACTGCGAGCACCGGCCCGAAGATCTCTTCCTGGAAGATGCGCATCTTGTTGTGGCCCTTGAACAGCGTCGGCTGGATGTAGTAGCCGTCGGCCAGATCGCCGCCGAGTTGAGCACGCTCGCCGCCGATCAGCACCTGGGCGCCTTCTTCCTTGCCAAGCTGCAGGTACGACTGGATCTTGCTCATCTGCTCGGCAGAAGCCTGAGCGCCCATCATGGTGTCGGTATCGAGCGGGCTGCCCTGCTTGATGGCGGCGACACGCTTGAGCGCACGCTCCATGAAGCGGTCGTAGATCGACTCCTGGATCAGCGCGCGGCTCGGGCAGGTGCACACCTCGCCCTGGTTGAAGGCGAACAGCACCAGGCCCTCGATCGCCTTGTCGAGGAAGGCGTCGTCCTTGTCCATGACGTCGGCGAAGAAGATGTTGGGCGACTTGCCGCCCAACTCGAGCGTGGCCGGGATCAGGTTGTTGGCGGCGGCCTGGGCGATCACGCGGCCGGTGGAGGTCGAGCCGGTGAAGGCGATCTTGGCGATGCGCTTGCTGGTGGCAAGCGGCATGCCGGCCTCGCGGCCGTAGCCATTGACGATGTTGAGCACGCCCGGCGGCAGCAGGTCGGCGATCAGCTCCATCAGCACCAGGATCGAGATCGGGGTCGATTCGGCCGGCTTGAGCACCACGCAGTTGCCCGCACCCAGCGCCGGCGCCAGCTTCCACGCCGCCATCAGGATGGGGAAGTTCCACGGGATGATCTGGCCGACCACGCCCAGCGGCTCGTGGATGTGGTAGGCCATGGTGTTCTCGTCGATCTCCGAGATACCGCCTTCCTGCGAACGCAGGCAGCCTGCGAAGTAGCGGAAGTGGTCAACCGCGAGCGGGATGTCGGCGTTGAGCGTCTCGCGGATCGGCTTGCCGTTATCGACAGTCTCGGCGTAGGCGAGCAGTTCGAGGTTGGCCTCGAGGCGGTCAGCGATCTTGAGCAGGATGTTGGAGCGGGTGGTGGCGTCGGTCTTGCCCCACTTCGGGAAGGCGGCGTGCGCGGCGTCGAGGGCGAGCTCGATGTCCTCCGCGGTGGAGCGGGCCGCCTGGGTGTACTTCTGACCGGTGACCGGGGTAACCACGTCGAAATACTGTCCCTTGACCGGGGCCACCCACTTGCCGCCGATGAAGTTGTCGTAATGGGACTTGAATTGAACCTTGGCGTCGGCTTGGCCGGGCAGTGCATACAGCATGATATGGTCTCCTCAATCTTGAACGTGTGCGGGCGGGTTGCCTCGAGTGGTACTAAGCAGGCCTCGTGCCAGCTCTTCAAATCCAATAAAATCAGCAGCTTGAGCGGTCTACGTGGTTTTTATGTGTTCATGAGATACGACTAGGGCTGCCCGGACTGCTCCGATTGCTCCATAAATGCGGGCAATTTATGGAGCAGTCCGATACAGCGCTCAGAAGAACAGGATGCCACCCAGCGAGATCGTCCGCGTCTTCAGGTCGCCCGGGAAGATGTCGCTGCCCTCGCCTTTCTCCTGGTTGTATTCGCCCACGAGCGTGATGTACTTGTTAAGGCTGTGGTAAACACCCACCGTGGCCGAGCGGAACTTGTTGGTGTCGGCAAGCAGTCCGCCACGGTCGCGGTTCTCGCCGAAGTTGAGGCCGAACTTGGTCTTGCCGACGGTGTAGGTGCCCTGCAGGAAGTAGCCCTTGCCATCGGTCTTGGCAAACGGTGAGAAGTACATTGCGCCGACCGTCGACAAGCCCAGGCCGCTGGCATCGAAGCCATAGGCCACGGCCTCGAAGGCGCCAATGCCGACCTTCGCCCCCAGTTCGAAGCCGTTGGCGTTGAAGCTGCCGGTGCCGCTGGTGCGCTGGTGGACCGCGCCCAGCCAGACCGACCCCTTCGCCGTGCCCGCCTCCCAGTCGTAGTTCGCCATGGCCTGGAAGCCAGGGTCCTTGGTCTCGCTGCCGGCGAACTTGTTGGGATCGAAGATTCCGAATGAGGCCGACAACCCGCCCTTGGTCGGCGTGGTGTAGGTGATCTGCGGCTGGAAGCCGGTGTACATGTAGCCGTGGCCGATCATGCCGAAGGTGGTGTTGAACGGCGTCGAGGCGTAGCTGTTGCCGCCGAGGCCGAGCAAGGTCATGTCGGAGAGGATGATCTTCTGCCCGAACAGTCCGATGTCGCGGCCGAACTTGATCGTGCCCCACTCGGCATTGCCGAACTGGAAGTACAGGTTACGGGTGTCGATCTGGGTGAAGGGGCTGTCGCAGCCCGTAGCCCCGCCACACCCCGGATCGCTCGGCAGGCCAACGACGTCGGACTTGTCGTTGATGCCCGGCGCGAAGCCGACATGGGCCTTGATGTCGAGCCCGTCAACCTTGGTGGTAAACACGAAGTTGATCCAGCCCGGCAGCAGGCCGTTGGTGAGCGCCGAGTTGGTGGTCTTGACCCCGCCCGACTCTGCGCTGCGGTGCGAGTAGAAGCCGTTGATGGTGCCGTTGATGTCGAGCGTGGCATCGCCCTGCGAAAAACTCACCGCATGGGCCGGCCCCATGCCAAGCGCCAGCAAGGCCCCGGTCAGCAGGCTCAGGCGCTTGCCTCCGGTGGCACGCAGGCCCTTGCGCGTCGTCGTGTTATCCATTGTTTCCTCCTCGAGAGTGGTGATCTTGTCGTTTGCACTGCAGGGCCGGGGCAAGGCACCGGCCTGGTGCGGGCAAGTGCAATCGCTGTGCCATGCCGCGACAAGTCGCGCCAGACAAGGGGTTTCAGGTCATAGGTGTTCGCCCCCTCTGTTCCAGATGCTCCACAGAAACGATGTACCCCCTTGATCCGAAACGAAACTTCGGAACAGAAATGCGCGGCCGCGGATAAAATCGCATCCGCATGCACACGGTCGCTTACGACTGCATGCGCGCGCCCACGCCACGCCCTGATGCCAGTCCTCGATGACGACGTTCCAGCCCTTGATCGCCGCTGCCGCCTCTCCCAGCTCGCAAACCACCTCTTACCCTGCCCGCTATCCCGTTGCCATCATCGGAGCCGGCGCGCTTGGGCTCAGCTTTGCGGCACGCATTGCGCGCACGCTGCGCGTGGCAGTGGTCGCACGCGACCGCGCTGCAGCCGCCAGACTGCGCCAGGGGGTGCGCGTAGGCGATACGCTCTTCCAGCCCGAGGCGTGGGCGCCTGAAGAGGCGCCGCAGGCTGACTGGGTGATCGTGCTGGTCAAGACCGGGGACACGGCCGCAGCTGCGCGCAGCGCTGCGCACATGCAGCCCTTGGGGGTGCTGTCCTTGCAGAACGGACTGGTCGAGCCGGTGCTGCAGGCTCACTGCCCGCTGCCGCGGGTCGCGCAGGGCATCACCACAACGGGGGCGTTTCGCGACGCGAGCGGGGTGACGCCATCAGGCGACGGCGAGGTGCTGGTGCCGCCCGGCTTCGAGGAGCTGGCGTCCATGCTGGCGCGGGCCGGGCTGGACGCTCGCGTCGAGGACGACATCGTCCCCGCACGGCTGGCCAAGCTGCTCGTCAACCTCGCCATCAACCCGCTTGCCGCCTTGTTCCGCGTACGCAACGGCGAGCTGCTCGAAGCCCCTTACCGGTTCTGGCTCGACGCGTTGGTTGCCGAGGCCTGGCCGGTGTTGTGCGCCGAAGGCCTGGCGCTGGACGAAGCTGCAGCTCACGCACGAGTGCGGGCGGTCGCACAGGCCACCGCCACCAACCGCGCGAGCATGCTGCAGGATGTGCTCGCCGGCAGGCCGACCGAACTCGACGCGATCACCGGCGTGCTGATCGAACTGGCCGCACGCCAGGGCGCGGCCGTACCGACGCACCGCGCGGTGCATCGGCTGCTCAGCCTGGTGGAGGCCCCCGCAGGCTGAGCCCGGCGGCGTTCAGCGAATGCCGCCCATGCACAGGTACTTGATCTCGACGAAGTCGTCGATGCCGTAGCGTGAGCCTTCGCGGCCGATGCCGGATTCCTTGACGCCACCGAAGGGCGCAACCTCGGTCGAGATGATGCCTTCGTTGATGCCGACGATGCCGTACTCGAGCGCCTCGGCCACCCGCCACACGCGCGCGATGTCGCGGGCGTAGAAATAGGCGGCAAGGCCGAACTCGGTGTCGTTGGCCATGCGCACGGCCTCCTCCTCGCTATGGAAGCGGAACAGCGGCGCCACCGGGCCGAAGATCTCCTCGCGCGCGACGCGCATCTGCGCGGTCACGTCAGTGACGATGGTGGGCTCGTAGAAGTTGCCACCCAGGGCGTGGCGCTTGCCACCGCACAGCACCTGCGCGCCCTTGTCTACGGCGTCCGCGAGCAGTTCCTCCACCTTGGCGACGGCATCGGCATTGATCAGCGGCCCTTGCTGCACCTCGCCAGACAGGCCCGGGCCGACCTTGAGCCTGGCCACCGCCTCGGCGAGCTTGGCGGCAAAGGCGTCGTAGATGCCGTCCTGCACCAGCAGGCGGTTGGCGCACACGCAGGTCTGGCCCGCGTTGCGGTACTTGGACGCCATGGCCCCCGCTACGGCGGCGTCGAGGTCGGCGTCGTCGAAGACGATGAAGGGCGCGTTGCCCCCCAGTTCCAGCGCCACCTTCTTCACCGTGCCCGCGCACTGGCGCATCAGCAGCTTGCCGACCGCGGTCGAGCCCGTGAAGGACAGCTTGCGCACCGCCGGGTTGGCTGTGAGTTCGCCGCCGACCTCGGGCGCACGGTTGGTGGTGACGATGTTGAGCACCCCCGCTGGCAGGCCGGCACGCTCGGCCAGCACGGCGAGCGCAAGCGCGCACAGCGGGGTATCTTCGGCCGGCTTGATCACCATCGTGCAGCCGGCGGCAAGGGCGGGGCCGGCCTTGCGCGTGATCATCGCGATCGGGAAGTTCCACGGCGTGATCGCCGCCACCACGCCGATCGCCTGCTTGACGACGACAATGCGCTTGTCAGCACCATGGGATGGAATCACGTCGCCATAGATGCGCTTGCCTTCCTCGGCAAACCACTCGATGAACGAGGCACCGTAGACGACTTCGCCGCGCGCCTCGGCCAGCGGCTTGCCCTGCTCGGTGCTCATGAGCACGGCAAGGTCTTCCTGATTGGCGAGTATGAGCTCGTACCAGCGCCGCAGGATGGCAGCGCGTTCCTTCGCCGTACGCGCGCGCCAGGCCGGGAGCGCCGCATCGGCAGCAGCAATGGCGCGACGGGTTTCGGCCGCACCCATGTCAGGCACGCTGCCGACGCGACTGCCATCAGCGGGATTGGTGACGTCGAAGCTGCCGCCGTCGTCGGCGGCCAGCCATTGGCCGTCGATATATGCCTGCGCACGCAGCAGGCCAGTGTCGTTCAATTGCATGTCCGTCCTCGATATAGGGTTTGGTTGAAGCCTCGTCAGGCCGTATCGGCATCCGTCGGCCTATCTGCTGCCCCGCCCGCGACCACGGGCGCCGACCACACGACCCGGTTGCGGCCGGCACGCTTGGCTTCGTAGAGCGCGGCGTCGGCTGCAGCGAACAAGCCATGGTCCGGTTCGATCCGCCCGGGCAGCGTGGTGGCGCCGCCCATGCTGACCGTAAGCGGGAGTTGCAGCCCGCCCGGTGCCGGCACATGCTGCGCCTCGACGTCGCAGCGCGCCGACTCGGCAAGCGCCTGCGCGCCTTCCATGGCAATCCCCGGCAGCAGGATGACGAACTCCTCGCCACCATAGCGACAGACGAAATCCGCCGGCCGGCGCAGGGCACGCTGCAGCGTCAGCGCAATACGGCGCAGCACCTCGTCGCCCTCGGTGTGACCGAAGTCGTCATTGAAGCGCTTGAAGTGGTCGATGTCGATGACGACCAGCGAGATCGGCTCTTGCGCACGCAGGCAGCGCCGCCACTCGAGCTCGAACACCTCGTTGAAGCGACGGCGGTTCGGAATGCCGGTGAGGCTGTCGAGCATGGCCAGTTGCTCGAGCAGACGGCGCTGATGCACGGATTGCAGGTGGTTGCGCACGCGAACGCGCACGATCGGTGGATGGAAGGGCTTGGCGATGTAGTCCACGGCGCCCAGCTCCAGTCCTTTCTCCTCATCGATGGTCGAGTCCAGTGCGGTTATGAAGATGACCGGAATGTCACGCGTGGCATCGTCGTGCTTGAGCTGGCGCAGGACCGCATAACCGTCCATGCCCGGCATCAGGACGTCGAGCAGGATCAGATCGGGCAGGTGGGCACGCGCGCGCTCCAGGGCTTGCTCGCCGTTCTTGGCGAGGATCAGCCGATAGTCCTCGCCCAGGAGCTCGGTCAGCAGGTTGCGGTTGTGCTTCTCGTCATCGACGATGAGGACGGTGAATTCGGTGGTCATGATGGTATCCGTTCGAATTCGGGACGAAGCGCATCGAGCAGCGCACGTGCACGCTCGTACTCGACATCCTCGACGAGTTCGCGCAGGTCTGCCAGGCGTGCTTCGTACGCGCTACCGCGCAATGCGTCGGCCAGCTCGCCGACCAGGGTCTCGGCTGCAGCATCGTGCCGCGCCAGACGTTCATCGAGCCGGGCGGCAGTCGCAAGCAGGTGCTGCAGCGTCGGCCGTGCAGCCGGCGGCTGGACATGCGCCCCGGCGTCTGCCTGCAGGCGGGCCAGCCCACGCAGTACGGTATCCAGCGCCGCCTGCAGCGCGGCCCGTGCCGCCTCGCCCGGCCACTGTCCGCGCTGTAGCTGTTGCTCGAGCTCGCGCGCGTGCATGGACACCTGCGAGGCGCCGATCGTCGCCGCTGCCGACTTGAGCGAATGCGCAAACCGGCGGGCCTGCTCGAGATCCTGGCGCTCGACCGCGTCGGCCAGACTCGATGCGGCATCGCCGAACTGGAGCCTGAAGCCCTCGAGGATCCTGCGGTACAGCCCCATCCGTCCCATATGGTTGGCCAGTCCGCGCACGGTGTCGACACCATCGAGCGCGGGCAGCGGCGTCTCGCTCGTCGGCCGCTGGAGCGCAGGGACAAGGCCCGGAGCCGGGCTGCGCGGGGTCACCCACTTGAGCAATACGGCATAGAGGGCATCAGGGTCGATCGGCTTGGTGAGATGGTCATTCATGCCCGCACCGAGACTCTGCTCGCGACTGCCGCTCATGGCATGCGCGGTCATGGCGATGACCGGCAGCGCGCGCAGGCGTGCATCGCTGCGGATCAGCCGGGTCGTCTCCAGGCCATCGAGCACGGGCATCTGGATGTCCATCAGGACCAGATCGATGCCTTCGCGCGCCAACCGGTCAAGCGCTTCGCGGCCGTTTGCGGCCTCTTCGACCTCGAGTCCGGCGATGGAAAGGAACTCGCGCGCCACCTCGCGGTTGAGCGGGAGGTCATCGACCACCAGGATACGCGCACCGCGCACCGCCTCGAGGGCTGCCACCTCGTGCAGCACGCCGGCCTCGCGCCGGGCACTGCCCACCGCACGCGGTTGCGCGGCCTCGGCAAGTGCATCCAGCAGCCCCTCCGCGGTCGCGGGCTTGACCAGGACGGCATCAACGCCACACTTGATCAGCCGCGGAGCGACCGCCTCGTAGGTGCCCAGGGTGATCGCAAGCACGAAGGCCGGGCGCGCCCCGGGAAGCGCGAGCGCCTGCATGCGCTCGGCCAGCTGCAACCCGTCCATGCCTGGCATCTGCCAGTCGGCGACGATGAGATCGAACGCGCGCGGCCCCGTTGCCGCGCTCTGCAACAGCGCCAGGCCGGCCTCGCCTTCCACACAAGCCTCGGCCTCGATACCGTTGCGCTGCAGCAGTTCGACGAGTACAGCGGCGGCGGTGGCATTGTCATCGATCACGAGGGCACGCCCGAAAGGCTGGTTGGCACGCCCGTGCCCGCTCGCACCCGCCACCGCGGCCAGGGGCAGCTCGACACTGAACGCAGCCCCCTGGCCGGGTTCGCTGTCGAGCGCTATCGTGCCCTCCATCATCCGTACCAGCTGGACACAGATCGACAGGCCCAGACCGGTGCCACCGAACCGGCGTGTCATCGAGTCGTCGACCTGCGAGAAGGGGTCGAACAGGCGCTCGCGTTGCTCGGGATCGATGCCGATGCCGGTGTCGCGAACCACGAAGCGGATCAAGGGAGGCCTGCCTTCCTGTGCCACGAGCCCGACCTCGAGCACGACCTCACCTTCGGCAGTGAACTTGATGGCGTTGCCGAGCAGATTGATCAGGACCTGCCCAAGGCGCAAGGGGTCGCCGATGACCCGGCGTGGGACCTCGGCGCCAACGCGGTGGATGAGTTCGACGCCCTTCTCCTCCGCCCGCAGGGCAACGACCCCAAGGGCGCGCTGGCAGACCTCGCCGAGGTCGAAGGGGATCCGCTCCAGGGTGAGCTTGCCGGCCTCGATGCGCGAATAGTCGAGCACATCGTCGATGACACCGAGCAAGCTTTGCGAGGACGCGAGCAATTTGTCGATCTGATCGCGCTGCGGGCGCGACAAGGGACTGCGCTGCAGCAAGCGCCCGAGGCCGACGATGGCGTTCATCGGCGTACGGATCTCATGGCTCATGCGCGCAAGGAAGGCCGACTTGCTGCGATTGGCCTCGCGCGCATCTGCGATTGCGCGCTCGAGCGCTCGCGTCCGTGCGTCGACCAGGCGCTCGAGATTGCCACGGTACTGCTCGAGTTCGGCATCGCGCGCCTGGATGGTATCGATCAACGTATTGAAACCACGCCCAAGGTCGGCAATCTCGGTACCGCCGTCCGGGCGTACGCGCTCGCTCAGCCGGGTGTCGGCTGCCAGCCGCCGCATCAGCGCCCCGAGCTCCGCCACCGGCACGAGCAGGCGATGCAAGACCCGCCAGGTCAGTGTCACCGAGACGGCGAGGACCAGCAGCAACACCGCCAGCGAATCGCGCAGGGCGCGCGCGGACAAGGCCTCGATCTGCTTCAACGAGCCCAGCAGCTCGACCCGTGCCACGACACGCTGGCCTTCGAGAATCGGCGCCCAGGCGGCAATCACCCGGTCGTGAAAGACATGCCCCGCTGGGGTGGGACGCAAGGCCGGCACGAAGTCGTCGGCGGGATACTCGTGCGTGTCATCGGCATAGCGCGCGAAGTTACGGCCATCCGCAAGCACGACACGCGCCTCGAACACGAAGCGGCTGTTGGCCAGCGCGGACAACAGCCGCTCGGCCTCGACGGCGTCGCCGAAGGAGACGGCCGCCACGGTGTTGGTGGCGATCAGTTCGGCCTGCGCCGACAGCGAAGCGGCCCACTCGCTGCGCAGCAAGCGCTGCTGCTGCAGGCTCATCAGCACGAGCACGAGGCTGGCAGCGAGGATCAACGACAGCGAGCCCAGCACCAGCAGGCGCCCGCGCAGCGTCTGCGGCAGCCAGGCCAGCGCCAGGCGCTGCCAGCCAGGCAGGTGCTCACTCATCGATGACCTCCGCCAGGCGCAGCAGCTGTGCCATGAACTCCACCCCAGCCTTGCGTGAGGCAACCCGGTTGATGATGATGGACAGTCCCTCGCGCCGCTCGCGCACGCCCAACTCCACCATGCCGCCCGAGCGCGCGAAGCCCGGGATGTCGGACACCGTGACCAGTCCAGGGCGGTTCAGCTCGGCGAGCACTGCTGCCACGCGATCGGCTTCGGAGCGGGCGATGAAGATGAAGTTGCAGTCCCTCGCCTCATGCGTCGAGCGCAGCAGTCTTAGCTTGCTCGCCAGCCCCTCGACCGGCGCCTCGGCCAGGCTGACCAGCGTTTGCTCGAGCGGACTGCGGCCGAGATGGCACAGCAGCACCGTATCGTGCCTCACCCCCGGCGCACGGTAGGTGAACAGCGGCAGCTTGTAGAACAGCACGGCCTTGAGCGCTTGTTCGGGCGCAGCCGCAGGCGTCTGCGCGCGCGCAGGCAATGCAGCCGTCACGCACGACAGCAGCGCTGCAAGCAGCACGGCACGAACCCGGAAAGGCATCTGCTTACGCACCCTAGAAGCGGTACTCGAGCGTGGCCATCCAGGACCGGGGCGGCTGCGGCATGCTCACGAAGGTCGTACTGGCCGAACCATGGGCTGCGCCATAGCGGCGATCGAACACGTTGTCCACGTCGAGCCAGAGACTGGCCCGACCGTCGAGCAGTTGATGCCATCCGACATGCAGGCTGGCGACCACATAGCCGTCGGTCCTGATGCGATCGCCCTCGCGCAGCGGGTTGTTGCGACCGGTGCTGGTGTCATCGACCCAGCGCAGGCGCGGCGTGATCGTCAACCGGTCGCGATGGCGGAAAGTCGCTCCGAGCTTGACCTTGCGCGGGGCAACATAGCTCAGCTCGCGTCGCGGCCCGCCATCGGTCTCGCGGATGTGGCCATCCACCCAGCTGAAGCTGCCCCAGAGCTCGCCGTCCCAGTCAGCGCCGAGGCCGAAGCGCCAGTGTGCGATCCAGTCGATGCCGTGATGCACCTCCTCTCCAGCATTGCCTTTGACGGTCGTGTCGCGCAGCACTGCACCATCGATGAACTGCGTCGGCACGGCCTGCTTCTGCGTCACCACGAGGTTGCGGATGCGGCTGTGATAGACGTTGGTGACCAGGTTGAGATCGGGACGCACGCGCCAGTCCCAGGTCACGCTGTACGTGCGCGCAACTTCGGGCTCGATGCTGTCATTGGGTACGCGGAAACCAACACCAATATAGCGCCCCTCTGCATCCCGGGCGCCCGTAAATGAGCCGAAGGTACCGAGCGACTCCTCGGGCGACGGCGCCCGGAATGCCTCGCCAGCCAGCGCCTTGAAGATGTGACGCTCATTGGCCCGCCACACCACGCCCAGGCGAGGATTCACGCTGCTGCCGTAAGCGGAATGATCGTCGTAGCGCACACCGACCATCGTCGTCCAGGCGTCGTTCCAGTCAGACTGGATCTGGGCGTAACCGTGAGCGTTGTGGTAGCGCGCTTCACCGATGCGGATGCGCAGATCGGTATTCGGGTAGACCAGCCCCTGCTCCTCAGCTCCCCGGCCGCGGTCGTAGGGACGCGGCAGGTCTGGCGTCATAAGCGCACGATAATCGTTGTAGCCGACCCCGGCCTGGACACCATGGCGCTCGGAAACCTGCCAATCGATTGTCTGCTCGATGCCGGTACGGCGCGAACGCGCATACACGTAGCCCTTGTCCATGAAGCCGGTGTAGATATTGACGTACTTCGAGCGCGGATCGATCTCCTGCTCCGAATGGTCGATCAACATTTCGGCCCGGATGTCGGGCGCAGGCTGAAAGCGCAAGCGGGCATGCGTCGTCTCGCTCAGGGTATCCCAGCGCGCATCGCGGAGGAAGAGCGCAGTATCGGGCCGGTCCCCCGTACTGGTGAGTTGACGGAAGAAATTGCGGTAATGGCCCACCGAGAGCGTGTCGCCGACATCGACCCGTGCGAACACACTGTGACTCGAAATATCGCCCGCGTAGCCCTCGCGCTCTGCAGCCGGGGTGACCAGCGCCCCACCGAACGCCCTGGCATCCTTGCGCGCGAACTCCGCGGGGTAGTACTTGTCGAGCGGCGCCCTGTCGCTGGACTGGCGATGCCCCCCTACCGTCAGCGCAAGCTGGTCGCCGGCCCGTGCCGAGGCAAGGAAACTCGCCTCCTTGCTGTCGAAGCGCCCTGCGCCCACCGACACCCAGCTTGCCGAGGCGTCTGCCGGACGGTCCGTGATGATGTTGATCACACCTGCCACTGCGTCCGCACCGTAGAGCGCCGCCGCAGGCCCGTACAGGACCTCCACCTGACGTGCCTGGTAGAGGGCGAAATTCTCCGCCACGGGGATCTTGCCGCCGGCAGGATGATCGATGCGCACACCATCGAGCATGATCAGCAGCTTGTTATTGCTGTTGTAGCCCTGCACGCTGAAGTTGTTGAAGGTCGACGACTTGGTGCCGCGCATGAAGTCCACGCCAGGCAAGTCTTCGAGCAGGTCGGCAAGGTTGCGGTAGCGGCGCTCGCGAATCTGCGCGCGCGTGATCACCATGATGTGCGCCGGCGTGTGATCGCGCGCCTCGCTTCGCCGCGAGGCGGTGACCACCGGCGTATTGATCAGCTCTTCGAGCGAAAGCGGGAGCAGGCGGACGACCGCCGCTTCGACTGCGAGCGCCGACGCGCCCGGGACGAGCGCACAGGCAAGTGCCGCAGCGAGCCTGGCAAAAGCGGGATTGGGGCGTGAGGACATGAACGCATCTATGAAGGCTTTATGGAATGATAAAGCCCGAGCGTGAAGCGGTGTGTGCATGAGCGCCCGACCGGCCGAAAACGGAGTACGAACGGTCGGCGCCGCCCGACGTCTGCGCGCGCGGGCCAGGCCAAGCGTCTGTCCGACGCCTGGCGCGAGTCGATAGCTGGGGCAGCCGAAACCACAAGAATGGCCGCCAGAAACAAAAGCGCCCAAGTGACTGAATCACTTGGGCGCTTTTCGGGAATACTTGGTCGGGGAAAGAGGATTCGAACCTCCGGCCCCTGCGTCCCGAACGCAGTGCTCTACCAGGCTGAGCTATTCCCCGACACTTTCACTCGCTGCCTTGCGAAGCCCACTAATATATCAGTGATTTCGCCTAACTGCAAAGTCCGATAATTGTAGCAGCGCATCCTTGAAAATGGAAGGGGGAAGAGTCGATATTGCGTCTATGGCCAGTTGCGCCTCTGCCGCAGCGTAACGACGCGTCTCTTCCAGCGCACAGGTGTCCTTGATTGCCGCCAGCACGGCAGCAAAGTCATCGCGACCGCCATTCTCGATCGCACTGCGGACCAGCGCGGCCTGCTCGGGACTGCCCTTCTGCATGACGTGAATGAGCGGCAGGGTCGGCTTGCCCTCGGCGAGATCGTCGCCCAGATGCTTGCCGGTGTCGACTTCGTCGGCCGAGTAGTCGAGCACATCGTCGATGAGCTGGAAAGCCGTTCCCAGATGCATGCCAAAGGCGGCAAGACGTTCCTCGAGGGCGCTGTCGGCGCCCCCCAGGATGCCGCCGAGGCGCGCAGCCGCTTCGAACAGTTTGGCGGTCTTGTAGCGGATCACGCGCAGATAATCGTCGATGACGACATCTGCGTTGTTACAGTTCAGGAGCTGCAACACCTCGCCTTCGGCAATCACGTTGGTCGCATCGGCCAGCACGCGCATCACGCGCATGTTGTCCACCCCGACCATCATCTGAAAGGCGCGCGAGTAGAGGAAGTCGCCCACAAGCACCGAGGCCGCATTGCCGAACATCGCATTGGCCGTCTTGTTGCCACGCCGCAGGTCGGACTCGTCGACAACGTCATCATGCAGCAAGGTCGCGGTATGAATGAACTCAACCACCGCAGCAAGCTCATGGTGCTGCGTGCCCTTGTAACCCATGGCGCCCGCGGTGAACAGGACCAGTGCCGGACGCAAGCGCTTGCCGCCGCTGTGGATGATGTACTCCGCCACCTGACGGATCAGGACGACATCGGAGTAGAGACGATCGCGAATGACGGCGTCGACTGCCTGCATGTCGGCGGCGATCGGCGCGAATAGCTGCTTGACGGACAAGGCGGACACGCTCGCGAAAAAAGCGGGATGTTAGGCGCCGCGCGCGCGCGGCGTCAAGCCGACCAGCCGGGAGCGAAACCTGCTTCCGGCTGGTCGCAAGTGCCCGTACCCGCAGGCAATATCCACAAGCGCTACTGGCCGCCCTGCGCCCGCATGACGGCGTTATCGAGCGCCTCCTTGGCGGCCTTCTCGTCCGCCCACACACCGGCCAGTTCCTCGTCGAGGATACGACGCACCTTGCTGCGCTCGACCGCAGGCTGAGCGGAAGACTGCGGCGTTGCCGGCTTGTTGGTGAGCTGCTCGACCGCAACGCGGACGTTGTCGAGGTCATCACCGAGCAGTTCGCTCGTCGACGCCAGCAGGCCGGCACGATTGAGCGGCAGATAGCCCGTCTCGCGCTGCCACGCGACCTGGTTCTCAGGCTGCAGCCAGAAGGCCACGAAGCGTGCGACCGCCTTGTATTCGGTCGGCTTCTTGCCCGCCGAGACCCACAGAGCAGGGCCGTCGGCAACGGTGTTCTGCGGCGCACCGGGGAAGTCGTCGTAATACGGCAGACGGACGACACCGACATCGACCTGACCACTGCGCCGGAAGTCCACCCAGCTTGCCGAGGGGGCGGCAATCACCGCGCAGTCGCCACTGGCAAAGCGGCGCTCGGACTCTGCCTGCTGATCGAACACATGCAGATAGCGGGCACGCGTCCAGCTCGCCATCATCGCCACATGCTTGACCTGGAACATGCCGTTGAAACTGGGCACGACGCGCTTGTCACGCATTGCGGCCACGGGCTCGTTGTGCCACGCACTGAGATTCTCCACCATCACCCGGCCCGGCTCCGACACGGTGTAGGGGCAGGTATGGCCGGCATCGGCCAGGCGCCCCAGTGTCTCCTGAAGGTCGAACCAGGTGGAGATGGCCGTCGTCTCGGGGTTCATGCCAGCGCGCCGCAAGGCATCACGGTTGAGGAAGAGCACCGGCGTGGACAGTCCGATCGGCAAGGCCAGCAGACGCCCCTGGGCATCGACAGGCGTACGCGTCATCATCGCCGGCGGGCGCACGGCCTGCAGCGCCACGCCGCTCTCGCGCATGAGCGCATGCAAGGGCTTGAAGCGCGGCTTGCCGGAGACGAACTCCTCCTCGTCATCGCCTTCGAGAATCATCATGTGCGGATTGCCGGCACGCCAATCGACGTCGCTGAGCACGACCCGCACGTCCTTGGACTGGGCATTGAAGCGCTCGACCAGGTCGGCCAGCGCGCCGACCCGGCTCTCGGGCAGGCGATGATGAAGCTCCACTTGCAGAGGGGCCGCGGCCTGCGCCGGAAGCGCGCACGCGAAGGTGACGAAAAGGCTGGCGGCCAGAGGGCCGAATGAACCACGAAAACGCTTCATATACATATACTTGACACACAGGACGAGAAGCCCGGACCGACGGCCCGCAAGCACGCGGATTATAGTGTTGCCAGCGCGTCAAGCGGGTGCCCCCGGATGTAACATGCGGGGCCGGCATCAAGTATCCGACGCGCCTGCCGATAAGCACTCAACGCCCTACCCTGCAGCCCACTCCGATCGCCCCGACCATGCACCGTCGCACCCTGCCCAAGCTCCTGCCCACCCTTGCGCTGCTCGCGTTGCTGCCGCTTGCGACGGGATGCGATCAGATCGCCGAACTGCTCGAACTGCCCAACCCTGAGCGCGATGCGGCACGGATGGAAGCGGAAGGACGCGCCATTGGCAGTGGCTGCCGACATTCCGGCCGCTCACTGGAGGACTGCTACACACTCAACCCGTCGGCCGACAAGGCCGCGGTGTTTGCCGGCTGGCGCGACATGAACGACTACATGCTGGAACGCAAGCTCGAGGTCGTGCCGGCCCAACTCACCCAGCTCCCGACCCTGCCAGGCACGCCCGCGGCAACCGATCCGTCCGCAGCCACGGCATCCCCGGCGGCAGGCAGCGCCGCTCAGCCCCCCGCACAGGCACCGGCCACGCGCTGAGGCCGCTGGACGCAGGCACGCGTCTCGCGGCTCGACACTCAGGGCGCAGGACTGCCATGCACCGCATGCAGTGTCTCGACCTTGGCCAGCACCTCCGGCGGCAGGGCGAGATCCCAGGCGGCGACGTTCTCCTGCAGCTGTGACAGGGTAGTGGCGCCGATGATGGTGCTGGTGACGCACCAGCGCGTGTAGACGAAGGCGAGCGCGAGCTGGGTCAGGCTCAAGCCGTATTCGCCCGCCAGGCGGGCATAGGCCTGCACGGCGCCGCCCACGCCGGGCTTTGCATAACGTGCGCCGAAGCTCTCGAACAGGGTCAAGCGTCCGCGTGCCGCCGGATCCTGGAGGTACTTGCCGGACAAGTGACCGAACGCCAGCGGCGAGTATGCGAGCAAGCCCACCCGTTCCCGGAAGCCAATCTCGCTGAGTCCGAACTCATACGTGCGATTGAGCAGACTGTAGGCGTTCTGCAAGCTCACCACGCGCGGCAGATCGAACTCACGCGCATGGCGCAGGAACTCCATCACCCCCCACGGCGACTCGTTCGACAGGCCAACCTGGCGCACCTTGCCCTCCGCGACCAGCTCGGCGAGCACCTCGAGCTGGCTGCGGATGGGCGTGCTCTCACGCTCGCGCGCCGGATCGAACAAGCCCTGCCCGAACAGAGGCTGATTGCGCGCGGGCCAATGCAGCTGATAGAGGTCGATATAGTCCGTGCGCAGGCGACGCAGACTCCCCTCCACCGCTGCGCGGATGTTCGCGCGATCAAGTGCGAGCGGGCCGCCGCGGATCCAGTCCACGCTGCGCGCCGGCCCAGCCACCTTGGTCGCGATCACCAGCTTTTCGCGCGCCTGGCGTGCCAGCCAGCTGCCGACGATCGATTCGCTCGCACCGCTGGTTTCGGCGCGCGCCGGCACCGGATACATCTCGGCCACATCGATGAAGTTGATCCCGTGCGCCACGGCATAGTCGAGCTGCTCATGCGCCTCGGCCTCGCTGTTCTGCTCGCCGAAGGTCATCGTACCCAGGCAGATCGCCGACACCCGGGTTCCATTGTCGCCCAAGGGCCGGTAAACCATCTCGCGCATCTTCATGTTCTCCTGTCGTTTCCAAACCCGTTGCTACACGACCAAAGGCGGCGGGCTCGCCACCGAGGCCGCGGCGGCTTATCATCGGGATCTCGGCCCATGCTGCGCCCCGCCCCGGCATGCAAGCTTCGGGCCCCATCATACTTCAGCGCCTGCGCGCCCTCGCCCAATGAACCAGCACACCCCCGCCGCCGGCCTGCTCTGCGCCGGCCTCATCGGCTATTGCCGCGCCGGCTTCGAAAAGGAGCTGGCAGCCGAGCTCGACGACCTCGCCGCCGAGGCCGGACTCATCGGCTACGTGCGCGCCGAGCCCAATTCCGGTTTCGTCGTATACGAAACCTTCGAGCCAACGCCGCTCGGCAACTTCGGTAACGCTACCGACTGGCAACGCGCCACCTTCGCCCGTCAGCTGCTGCCCTGGTTTGCACGCGTCGAAGGCCTGCCCGAGCGCGACCGCGCCACCCCGATCGTCGATGCGGTCAAGGCCTCGGGCCAGCGTTTCTCCGGCGTCATGCTGGAAACCCCGGACACCGACGAGGCCAAGCAGCGCTCCGGCTTCTGCAAGCGCTTTACCGAACCGCTCGCCAAGGCCCTCGAGAAGGCCGGCTGCCTGCGCACTAGCCGCGCCGGCCTGCCGGTGCTCCATGTGCTGTTTTCGGACGCCACCACCGCCTGGCTCGGTGCCGGCCAGCCCGGCCAGTGCTCGACCTGGCCGATGGGCATCCCGCGCCTGCGCATGCCCTCGAGCGCCCCCAGCCGCTCGACCATGAAGCTGGCCGAAGCATTCATGGTGCTGCTCGACGACCACGAGCGCGACAACATGCTGCGCGCCGGCCAGCGCGCGGTAGACCTGGGCGCCGCCCCTGGGGGCTGGACCTGGCAGCTCGTACAGCGCGGGCTGCGCGTCACCGCCATCGACAACGGGCCGCTGCGCGACACCGTGATGGCAACCGAGATGGTCGAGCACCTGCGCGCCGACGGCTTTACCTGGCGCCCGCACCGACCTGTGGACTGGCTGGTGTGCGACATGGTCGAGCAGCCCAGCCGCATCGCCTCACTGATGGCGGAGTGGGTCGCCACCGGCCGCTGCCGCTACGCCGTCTTCAACCTCAAGCTGCCGATGAAGCGCCGCGTCGAGGCCGTCGAACAGTGCCGCGAGCTCATCCGCAAGCGGCTCAACAGCGTCGGCCCGTTCGATCTGCGCATCAAGCACCTCTACCACGACCGCGAGGAAGTCACCGCCTTCCTGATGCTGAAGAAATAGGCGGCGGCAGGCCCGGGATGACGCAAGGCTCAGGGCTTGCGCCGCGCCTGCTGAGGGGGATGCGCGCAGCGGGTCGTCGCTGACGATCATTCAATAACCCTCGGCGCGAAGCCCCTGTGCGGTAAACGATTTTTCGCGCCGTGTATAATCCGGCCTTTACCAATCCGGCAGTCGCGCGCACCTTTGCAGCGGGGCTGCACTCTCCGCAAAGGCGCCCATGAGTTTCGCCGATCTCGGCCTCATTCCCGAACTGCTGCAAGCCGTCACCGACGCCGGCTACAACGAACCCACGCCCATCCAGCGCCAGGCCATCCCGATCGTGATCGCTGGCCACGACGTCATGGGCGGCGCCCAGACGGGAACCGGCAAGACGGCCGGCTTCACCCTGCCGCTGCTGCACCGCATCGCCCGCCACGCCAACACCAGCACATCGCCTGCCCGCCACCAGACGCGCGCGCTCATCCTCGCCCCGACCCGCGAGCTGGCGATGCAGGTCTACGAATCGGTCAAGACCTACAGCAAGCATCTGCCGCTGCGCTCGGTGTGCGTCTATGGCGGCGTCGACATCCGCCCCCAGCAGGCCGAGCTGCGCCGTGGCATCGAGGTCGTCATCGCCACCCCGGGGCGACTCCTCGATCATATCGAACAGAAGTCGATCAACCTCTCGCAGGTCGAGGTGCTGGTGCTCGACGAAGCCGACCGCATGCTGGACATGGGCTTCATCCCCGACATCAAGCGCATCCTCGCCCTGCTGCCAGCGCAACGGCAGAGCCTGCTGTTCTCGGCCACCTTCTCGGACGAGATCAAGAAGCTCGCCGACCAGATGCTGAAGAACCCGCAGCTGATCGAGGTCGCGCGCCGCAACATGGTTTCCGAGACCATCACCCACGTGGTGCACCCGGTGTCCTCGGGCATGAAGCGCAACCTGCTCGCCCACCTTCTGCGCCACAAGCCCGACACCCAGGCGTTGGTCTTCGTCGACACCAAGCTGGTGTGCGGCCGCCTGGCCCACTATCTCGAGCGCGCCGGCATCTCGGCCGACGCCATCCACGGCGACAAGGGCCAGCAGCAGCGTACCGAGACCCTGGAAGCCTTCAAGTCGGGCAAGCTGCGCGTGCTGGTCGCCACCGACGTCGCCGCACGTGGCATCGACATCGACGAGTTGCCCTTCGTCATCAACTTCGAGCTCCCGCATACCGCCGAGGACTACGTGCACCGCATCGGCCGCACCGGCCGCGCTGGCCACCACGGCTATGCAATCTCTCTGGTGAGCTCGGAAGAGAAGCACTGGCTGGCCGAGATCGAGAAGCTGATCAAGTTCCAGATCCCGCAGGAGATCGTACCCGGCTTCGATCCCGACCCGGACTTCCATGAGGCGGGCTCACGCGGCCAACGCGGCCGACGCAGCGCGGCGGGCATGCGCCCCGACGACGAAGCTGCGCGCACACCTGCCAGCTCGCGCACGCCGGACAAGCGCCGGGATGGCGACCGCGAACGCGGGCGCGACGACACGCGCCAACAGGCTCGACGCGGACGCTCGACGGTCGCCGCCGACGGCTTCGACTTCAGCAAGCCTTACGAACCCGCCAGCGGCGTCAACACCGGCGTCAGCGACGCGGCGCCCGCACTCACGCCGTCGCCCCAAACCGACCCGCTGCGTCGCCCGAAACGGCCGATCGCGGTGCTCCTGGGCGGCTTGGGCAAAAAATAGCCCCCACAGCGCGGCCTTTTCCGGTCACGGCTCGGACACAGCATCAAGTATCCTGCAGGTCGTGCCGTAAAGGCAGGAAACCTCAACGCTGAAGCCGCCCGTGAATCCATCTGGACGCCCCCCGGGCACGCCCCCCAAACCGGGCCTGCCCACTACGACTGAAGCTTTCGTTCCCGACCTCTCGGAGGGCGCCGAGACCGGCGTCTACCTTGCCCTGCTCGAGTTGCTCGACGAAGGCCTCGTCATTACCGGCGATGAGGTCGTGCTCGATGCCAACAGCGCCGCCTGCACCCTGCTGGGGCGAGACTATCGCCAGGTTGCAGGCCGCCCGCTCGCCGAACTGTTTCCCAGTGAAGAGGCCTTCCTGGCCGCACGCGCACGCGTGCTCATCCAGGGCGAAAAGCGCGGCACACTCGCCTTCGCGCTGCCCGGCGGTGGCGAGCGCGTTCTCGAGTTCATCGCGGCCCCCCGGCTGCGACCGGGCATCCACGCCATCATTCTGAGCGCGCCCGCGCAGCTCGGCGCAGCCGTGGAATCCAGGAGCCGCAAGGCGATACAGCCAACACGCAGTGCCTCTGCGGCAAGCGAAGGCAGCGCCGACTTCCGGGCCATGTACCTGGCCTGCCACGACCTGCTCACCGGCCTGCCCAATCGACGCCTGCTCGAAGCGCGCTTCGACGACAGCGCCGCCCGCGTGCGGGCCCAGCACGGCACCATGGCGCTGGTGCGCATCGACATCGATGGCTTCAAGGCCGTCAACCGTGCGCACGGCGACCATATCGGCGATGCCGCCCTGCAGCATCTCGCACATCGCCTGAAGGAAGCGGCAGGACAGACGGCGATCGTCGCACGCGAGCGCAGCGACAGCTTCCTGGTACTGCTCCCCGAGATCGACCTGCCGAGCCAGGCAGCGCGCGTTGCCAGCGCACTGGTCGCCAGCGTCGCACAGCCCCTGCTCGTTGGCGTCTGCAGTCTCGCGCTCACCGCCAGCGCCGGGGTCGCGCTCTTCCCGCAGGACGGGCGCGACCTCGACACCCTGCTCCGCCACTCCAGGCTTGCCCTGCAGCAAGCACGCCGACTGGGCGGCAACAACCATCAGCATTACGACGTCCTCGCCGACGACCCAGGATTCGATGACGCCTACCTGGAGAGCGGACTGCGCGACGCGCTCGAGCAGCATCAGTTGCTGCTGCACTTCCAGCCCCTGGTTGATGCACGTACCGGCATCGTCCAGGCAGGCGAAGCCCTGCTGCGCTGGCAGCACCCCGAACTCGGCCTGCTGCCCTTCCGACGCTTCATCGGCGCGATCGGCGACCCGGTCCTGCTCGCTCGCCTGGGCGACTGGGTCCTGCGTACGGCTTGCCGACTGGCCCATGACTGGCCAGCGGTCGCGGGGGGCAGGCCGCCGCGCCTCACGGTGAACGTCGGTCTCGAGCAATTGATCCACGGCGACTTCGCCGAACGCGTTGCGGTGACCTTGCGCGCAACCGGCCTGTCCGCCGATCGGCTCGAACTCGATCTCGACGAGAAGATCCTGGAAGAACAGGGCTCCGAGCTGAGCGCAACCCTGGACCGCCTGAGCGAGATCGGTATCCGCCTTGCAGTTGATGACTTCGGGCGCGGCCTGTCTTCGATACCCCGTTTGCGCCGCTACCCGGTGAAGGCCCTGAAACTGGACCCCGCCCTCGTCCGCGGCGTAGGCAAGGACGAAGATAGCGAGGCCGTCGTCGAGGCCGTGGGCAGCCTGGCGACCACGCTCGGGCTCGAGATCTACGCCCGCGGCGTCGAAGACCCTGGGCAGCAAGCCTTCCTCTGCGCCCTCGGCTGCCAACTGCAGCAGGGCCCGCTGTTCGGCCGCCCGCTCCGCGCAGAAGAGTTCGCCGCTTTCCTGGCCAGCGCCGCTCAGTAGTCGAGCAGCGTGGTGCAGGTTTCCTCGCGCCCGGTGAGCTGACTGAAGCGCTGCAAGCGAGCACGCACGAATTCGTCTGACACGCGGCGATCGGCGCAGTAATCCCGCAGCCGCATGGCGTGCGCCACGTTCTGCATGCGCGCCACCGTGTCGGCCAGCGCCGGGAATGGGTAGCCCGCGGTGCTGCGCCACTCGGGCGGCTCGCGCCCGTTGGCGCCTTGATTCGCTGTTTCTGCCCCCTCCGGAGTCCCATCGACGGCAGCGTCATCGATGCCGGCAGCACCGTCGGTCTGGGCATGTACCTGCCCAGCGGCAAGCATCAGAATCATCGACATCAACAGAGGCAAGAAACGCATCGGGCCGCTCCCGGGAACACATGGTTCCGGTAACGGCCCGATGCCAGTCAGACTTGAGCACCCCGCCGCAAACTGGCGGCGGGGCAGAACGCGTCAGACCTCCAGCGCCTTCACGTGCTGGATCACTTCACCGATGGCTTCCTGCGCGCTGCCGTAGAGCATGCGGCAGTTGTCCTTGTAGAACAGCGCATTCTCGATACCCGAGTAGCCGGCACCCTTGCCGCGCTTGACCACGATGACGTTCTGCGCCATGTCGGCATTCAGGATCGGCATGCCGTAGATCGGGCTCGACTTGTCGGTGCGCGCCACCGGGTTCACCACGTCGTTGGCGCCGATCACCAGCGCCACGTCCGCCTGCGCGAAGTCGGCGTTGATCTCGTCGAGGTCGAAGATCTTGTCGTAAGGCACGCCGGCCTCGGCCAGCAGCACGTTCATGTGGCCCGGCATGCGGCCCGCGACCGGATGGATCGCGAACACCACCTCGACGCCGCCCTCCTCGAGCAGTTGCGCCATCTCCCACACCTTGTGCTGGGCGCCGGCCACCGCCATGCCGTAGCCCGGCACGATGATGACCTTCTGGCCGTAGCGCATCAGTGCTGCCGCGTCCATCGACGACAGTTCGCGCATTGTGCCCTCGACCGCCTCGCCGCCTTCGGCCGCCGCACCGGTGAGCGGGGTGAAGATGATGTTCCTGATCGGGCGGTTCATCGCCTTGGCCATGAGCTGGGTGAGCAGCATGCCCGAGGCGCCGACCACGATACCGGCCACGATCAGCGCCGGGTTGCCGATCACGAAGCCCTTGAAGCCCACCGCCAGGCCGGTGAAGGCGTTCAGCAGCGAAATCACCACCGGCATGTCGGCGCCGCCGATCGGCATCACCAGCACCACGCCGAGCGCCAGCGCGAGTACGAAGAACAGGAAGATCTCGAAACCGCCAGGCGAATCGGAGTAGGCCACGGTCAGGCCCACGCCGAAGGTCAGCAAGGTCAGGAAGAAGTTCACGTTGTTCTGCTGCGGCAGGCGGATCGCCTTGTTCATCAGGCCTTGCAGCTTGGCAAAGGCCACGCACGAGCCGGAGAAGGCGACCGCACCGATGATCGCGCCCAGGGCGAGCAGCGTCGAGGTGATGGCGTCATGCTGCACGCCGCGCACCAGCTCGATCGCGGCGATGCCCGCCGCCGCGCCGCCGCCCATGCCGTTGTAGATGGCGACCATCTGCGGCATGTCGGTCATCTTGACGATCTTGCCGCTGTACCAGGCGGCACCGCCGCCGAGCACGATCGCCAGCACCATCAGGCCAACGTTGTTAAGGCCGGGCATGAAGAAGGTCACCACGGTCGCGCCGACCATGGCGAAGCCCGCCCACACGATGCCCTTGCGCGCCGTCACCGGCGAGGCCATGGCCTTGAGGCCGAGGATGAAGACCACGGCGACGATGAAGTACGCCATGCTCACGAACCAGTTAGACGTCATTTGGCACCCCCTTCCTTGCGGCCGCCGGCCTTGAACATGCCGAGCATGCGTTCGGTGACGATGTAGCCACCGGCGGCATTGGCCGCACCGAGGAACACGGCGAAGAAGCCGATCACCAGTTGCACCGGGTCTTCCGGGTCGGCGTGACCGAGCGCGACCATGGCGCCGATCAGCACGACACCGTGCACGAAGTTGGACCCCGACATCAGCGGGGTATGCAGGATCACCGGTACGCGCGAAATCACCTCGTATCCGGTGAACGCGGCCAGCGCGAAGATGTACAGCGCGGTAAAGCCATCCATGGCGTGTCCTCCTTACAGGCCGAGCGCGGCCTTGACGCCGGCGTGGCGAAGCTCGCCCGCATGCGTCAGGCAGCTGCCTGAGAGCACCTCGTCCTGCCAGTCGAGCGCGAGTGCGCCGTCCTTGACGAAGGGCGAAATGAAATTGAACAGATTCTTGGCGATCATCTCGGACGCATGCACCGGCATGCGGCTGGCGATGTTGGTCGGACCGATCACGAGCACGTCGTTGATCCACACCTTCTCGCCGGCGACCGTGCCCTCGACGTTGCCGCCGGTCTCGGCCGCCATGTCGACGACCACGGCGCCCGGTTTCATGCGCGCGATCATGTCGGCGGTGATGATCTTGGGTGCTTTCTTGCCCGGGATCGCCGCGGTGGTGATGAGTGCGTCGCACTGCGCCACGGCCTTGGCCAGGCGTTCGGCCTGCTTGGCCTTTTCCTCGTCGGTGAGCTCGCGGGCATAACCGCCCGTACCCGCAGCCGACACGCCGGTGTCGACAAACTTGGCGCCGAGCGACTCGATCTGTTCGCGCGTCTCGGGACGCACGTCATAGGCCTCGACCATGGCGCCGATGCGGCGCGCAGTGGCGATCGCCTGCAGACCGGCCACGCCAGCGCCGATCACCAGTACCTTGGCCGGGCGGATGGAGCCGGCGGCGTAGGTCAGCATGGGGAAGAACTTGGGCGAGTGGTCAGCGGCGATCAGCGCACACTCGTAGCCGGCGACCGCCCCCTGGCTCGACAGGATGTCCATGCTCTGCGCGCGCGAGATGCGCGGCAGCAGCTCGAGCGCGAACGCGCTGATCTGGCCGTCGATGAGCTGTTGCGCACGCTCGGCACTCGCCCACGGCTGCAGCATGCCGCACAGCACGCTGCCCGGCTTCATGGCGCCGATGATGGCGGCCGGCGGGGCCTGCACGCACAGCACCACGTCGGCCGCGGCGGCAACCGCTTCTGCGCTATCGACGAAGCTCACATCGGCAAAATCGGTATCGCGGAAGTGCGCGGCCTTGCCCGCCTCCTTCTGCATCACCACCTGGGCACCAAGGCCCTGATACTTCTTGACCACATCCGGCACGACGGACAGGCGTCGCTCGCCGGGATGGGTCTCCGCTAGCACTCCGATGACCAGAGGCATGGGCGTAGTCCTCCCTGTAGAACAGTATGAAATTGCAATCGAAAGACGCGTCGGCCGCCCTATTGTTGATCTCTCCCTGCCCCGCGCTCAAGGCGCATGGGGCCGACACGAAAGCCATATTAACGGCATTCGCGGCCTATGCAATCATCCAAATGCACCAGAAGGGGGAGCGGGCCCCGCGCTCGCAGCGCGCCAAGGCCCTGCAATGGGTCAGCGCAGCGGCGGCAGCGCGCTCTTGGGCGCGGCAGGAACGAGCTTGATGATGGCAAGCGAGATGTTGTCGCCGCTGCCGCAGGCGCGCTGGCGCGCAAGCGCGATCAGGCGCTCCGCCGCCGCCCGCGGCGCCAGCTCCTGCAGTGTCGAAGCGAGCTCGGTATCGCTGAAGTAGGCCCACAGACCATCGGAGCACAACAGGAAACAGTCGCCGGCAACGGGTGCCTCTTCGCTGCCGTACTCGATGCGCGGTTCGCGCTCGCTGCCAAGGCAGGCGAGCAGCACGTTGCGCTGAGGATGGTTGAGGGCGCCGGCTTCGTCCAGGCGCCCCTTGCGCTGCAGCTCGCCCACCAGCGAGTGGTCTGCGCTGCGCGACACCGTGCGTACGCCGCGGAAATGGTAGATGCGCGAGTCACCGCAGTGCGCCCAGTACGCCTTGCCTTGCTGGAGCATGAAGACAACGGCTGTGCTGTGCGGATCCTGCTCGCTGGTGAAGCGGGTGAGCTTGATGACCGTGTGCGCCTCGTCGATCACGCTGCCGAGCAGGTGCTGGGGGGTTTCGTGCAGGGGTGCGTAGGCCTCGAAGTTCTGCCGTGCGCGCAACAGCACCTGCTCGGCGGCCATGGCACCACCGCTGTGCCCCCCCATGCCGTCGGCGAGCACGGCCATCATCATGCCGGGCCTGGTCGGATGCCCGAAAAGGCCCACGCGGTCCTGTTGTTCCTTGCGGTCGCCCGTGTGCATGGCGACGCAGGTCTCGGCGGTGAATGACATCGAAGAAGAAGCAGCCCAAGGCTTGGTGACGAAGCATCATAGCAAGGGCGCCGGCAGGGCGGCAGAGGCGGCACGCGGTGAACCAGACCGGGCGACCTGCGGCGGCGTGATTTATTTCACGCTCAGCCGCCAACGCCTGGCTCACGCCCGGCCAGGCAATCGTCGACAAGCTCGACCCAGTGCCGCACCGGCGTCCCTGTCCCGCCCTGAAGGTGGGAGATGCAGCCGATGTTGGCCGAAGCGATCAGCCCCGCACCGCCTGCCTGCAGGGCATCGAGCTTGTCGTCGCGCAAACGCGTCGACAGCTCGGGCTGAAGCAGGGAATAGGTGCCCGCCGAACCGCAGCACAGGTGAGCGTCACGCACGGGAGTCAGCTCGAAGCCGGCCGACGCCAGCAAGCGCTCCACGGTGCCACGGATGCGCTGCCCATGCTGCAGCGTGCAGGGCGCATGCCAGGCCAGGCGACGCCGCGGCAGCGCGCGCGCGCCGAGCGCAGCAACAAGCGCATCGGCCTCGGCGGCCACGACCTCGGCGATGTCGCGCGTCAGCTCGCTCACCCGCGCGGCCTTGTCGGCATATGCGGGATCGTGCTGCAGCAGATGCCCATAGTCGCGCACCTGGACCCCGCAGCCGGAAGCGGTCATCACGATGGCTTCGATCGCGCCGGACTCGATGGCAGGCCACCAGGCGTCGATGTTGCGTCGCGCATCGTCGCGCGCGCCCTCCTGGTCATGGAGGTGGAAGCGCACCGCGCCGCAGCAGCCGGCGCCTGGCGCCTCGGACATCGATACCCCCACGGCGTCGAGCACGCGCGCCGCCGCCGCGTTGATGGAAGGCGCCATCGAGGGCTGCGCACACCCCGCCAGCGCGAGCACCCGCCGAGCGTGGCGGGCCGCCGGCCATGCCCCCGCCGGGCGCGGCACCATGACCTTGGCCTTGAGCGTGGCCGGCAGCAGTCCGCGCATCGCCTGGCCAAGCTTCATCGCCGCGCCGAACAGACGCGGACGCGGCACGAACTCGCGCAGCACCCAGCGCGTCATCGCCGCGCCGCCGCGCTGCGGCACGCGCTCGTTGACCATGTGGCGGCCGATGTCGAGCAAGCGGCTGTAATGCACGCCCGACGGACAGGTGGACTCACAGGATCGGCAGGTGAGGCAGCGGTCGAGGTGCAGGCGGGTCTTCTCCGTGACCTCAGCCCCTTCGAGCATCTGCTTGATCAGGTAGATGCGCCCGCGCGGTCCGTCGAGCTCGTCGCCGAGCAATTGATAGGTCGGACAGGTCGCGGTGCAGAAACCGCAATGCACACACTTGCGCAGGATCTCCTCGGCCTCGGCACCCTCGGGGGTGCCGCGCACGAAATCGGCGAGTTGGGTCTGCATGCTTCAGAACTCCGCGTAAAGACGGCCGGGGTTGAGGATGCCGGCAGGATCGAAGGCCTTCTTGAGGCGATGGTGCAAGGTCGCGACGGACGCGGCGAGCGGATGAAACACCGCGCCGCGGCGATCGCCACCGCGGAAACAGGTGGCATGGCCACCCACGGCCGCAGCACGGGTGCGCACGACTGCGGCATCGGCCGGCCCTGCCAGCCAGCGCAGACCGCCACCCCACTCCATCACCTGACGCCCGGGCAGGCCGAGCGCGGGCGCCGTGGTCGGCACGGCCAGGCGCCACAAGGACTCGCCCGGCGCCAACGCGAACGCTTCGTGGGCGTGCTCGCGCACCGACTGCCACAGCACGGCGGCCGTTGCATCGTCGATGCGCTCGCCACCCAGGCGCGCACAGGCAGCGCGCACGGCGGCATCCGCCCCCGACAGGCGCAGGTGCAGCACACCGGCCTGCCAGAGCGTGGCCGACACCGGCAGGGGCTGTCCGCCCCACGCATTCATGCGCTCGATCGCCCCAGCCTCGTCCATCTCGAAACGCAGCGTCGCCTCGGCTACCGGCCGCGGCAGCACCTTCAGTGAGACTTCGAGCACGATGCCGAGGGTGCCGAGGCTGCCGGCAACGAGCCGCGACACGTCATAGCCGGCGACGTTCTTCATCACCTGGCCGCCAAAGGAAAGCAGTTCGCCACGACCATCGAGCATCTTCACGCCGAGGACGAAATCGCGCACTGCGCCCTGGCTCATGCGCCGCGGCCCCGCCAGCCCCGCCGCCACACAGCCGGCGACCGTCGCGGCTGGACCGAAGTGGGGCGGCTCGAAGGCGAGGAACTGGTTCTGCGCCGCGAGCAGCGCCTCGAGCTCGGCCAGCGGCGTACCGCCGCGCACGGTCACCACCAGTTCGGTCGGCTCGTAGGCCACCACGCCGGTGTTGGCGCGCAGCTCGAATACGTCACCGCCTGCCTCGCGTCCGTAGAAATCCTTGCTGCCGCCGCCACGCAGGCACAGCGGCGTGCCCGCCGCAGCCGCCGCCCGCACGCGCTCGCGCCACAGCGCTTCGATTGCCGTCATTGCCATCTTGTCCTGCCGCCCCCTCGTTGATTGTCGCCCTGCGTCCACCACGCCCCTGCTCCGGCTCAGAACCGCGGCAGATCCGGGTAGGGCACGTGATCACGGCTCACCCGCATGCGGCCGTACTCGGCACAGCGGTTGAGGGTCGGGATCGCCTTGCCGGGGTTGAGCAGGCCGGGTGGGTCGAACGCGGCCTTGACGCGAAAGAACTGGCGCACCTCGGCGGTGGTGAACTGCGAGCACATCTGGTTGATCTTCTCCAGCCCGACGCCATGCTCGCCGGTGATGGTGCCGCCCAGCGCCACCGACAGCTCGAGGATCTCGGCGCCGAAGGCTTCCGCGCGCTCGAATTCGTCCGCCTGGTTGGCATCGAACAGAATCAGCGGGTGGAGGTTGCCGTCGCCGGCATGGAACACGTTCATGCAGCGCAGGCCATAGCGCCCCTCCATCGCCTGGATCGCGGTCAGCATCTCGCCCAGGCGCTTTCTCGGAATGGTGCCGTCCATGCAGTAGTAGTCGGGCGAGAGTCGCCCCGCCGCCGGAAAAGCCGCCTTGCGCCCGGCCCAGAAGCGCAGGCGCTCGGCCTCGTCACGCGACACGCGGATCTCGGTGGCACCACTGCCCTCGAGCACCGCGCGCACGCGCTCGATCTCTTCTGCGACTTCCTCCGGCGTGCCGTCGGCCTCGCACAGCAGGATCGCCTTGGCGTCGAGCGGATAACCCGCACGCACGAATTCCTCGACCGCGGCGGTCGCGGGCTGGTCCATCATCTCGAGGCCTGCCGGGATGATGCCGGCAGCGATGATGCGCGCGACCGCCTCGCCCGCGCGCACGACATCGTCGAAGGCCGCGAGCACGCACTGGGCAAGCTGAGGCTTGGGCACCAGCTTGACGGTGACCTCGGTCACCACCACCAGCATGCCCTCGGAGCCCGTCGCCAGGGCGAGCAGGTCGTAACCCGCAGAATCCGGCGCATGGCTGCCGATCTCGACGATCTCGCCCTCGATGGTCACGCCGCGCACACGCAGCAGGTTATGCACCGTGAGGCCATACTTGAGGCAGTGCACTCCGCCCGCATTCTCGGCGACATTGCCGCCGATGGTGCACGCGATCTGCGACGACGGGTCGGGCGCGTAATACAGCCCGTACGGCGCAGCCGCCTCGGAGATGGCAAGGTTGCGCACCCCCGGCTGAACGACGGCAGTGCGTGCCAGCGGGTCGAGAGCGAGGATACGGTTGAAGCGCGCCAGCGACAGCAGCACGCCCCGGGTATGCGGCAGCGCACCGCCCGACAGTCCGGTGCCTGCGCCACGCGCTACCACCGGCACGTCCAGTTCATGGCAGATGCGCAGCACCTCGACCACCTGCGCTTCGGTCGTCGGCAGCGCGACCACCAGCGGCAGCGCGCGATACGCGGCCAGGCCGTCGCATTCGTAAGGACGCAAGTCCTCGGTCTCGTACATCAGCGTGTTCGGAGGCAATACGCGGCTCAGCGCTTCCACGACGCGTGCCTTGTCGACGCTTGAGAAATCGCGTTCGGCTTCTCCGAACGGCAGCACATCGGCTTCTGGGTTCATCATCGAGAGTCCTCGCGACAAGCGTCCGCCAGGGCCCGCCCCTGCCGCCGCAGGCTCGAAGTATAGGCGGCGCTCGGCGCAACCGGCTTGAAGCAATTTCGCCACACCCTTGAAAAAACTTCACGCCGGCAAGCCGGGCTTGCACCCTGCCCCCCTCCGCTCAGGGCAGCACGCTTTGCAGCCAGTCTGCAAACGCAGCGCACTCCCAGCGCTCGAGCGCGCCTGGCGTCCAGCAGATGTAATGCCCGAAGGGCGAGTTCATCGGTCGCGCCGACAGGCTGAGCAGGCGGCCGCTGTCGAACCACGCGGCACCGAGCTTGTGGCGCACCAGCGCCACGCCGAACCCGCTCGCCGCTGCATCGTAGACCAAGCCGAGGTCGTTGAACTGCGCGCCGCTGGCCGGTTCTGCGAGCGTGAGTCCGCAATGCGCGTACCAATGCGCCCAGGGCTCGAGCGGGCTGCGAACCAGGCGCACGCGCGTACATTCGGCCTCGTGCTCAAAACCATCGAAGGGGCCGAACTCGTCCAGGAAGGCCGGGCTGCACGCCGGCGTCACCACGTCACTCAGGATCAGCCTGTGCTCGACATCGGCGTAGCCGCCCAGGCCGTAGCGCACCTCCAGGTCGGCCGCCTCGGCGGTCACGTCGCGCAGCGGGATCGAGACCTGCAGCGTGAGCTCGATGTCGGGATAGCTGCGCCGGAACAGCTCGAGCTTGGGCATCACGAACTGGCGGCAAAAGGATGGCGTCACCGCGACACGCAGGCGGCGCGGCCCCACCGCGGCGCGCTCGCCGGGCATCTGCTGCAGCGCGGCGAGCGCGGTAGCGACGTGCTGCAGGTAGGCCGCACCCTCGGCAGTGAGGGCAAAGTCGCCACGGCAGAACAATCGCACGCCCATGTGTGTCTCGAGCTGGCGCAGCCGATGGCTGACCGCACTCACCGTCACGCACAGCTCTTCCGCAGCACGGCTCGCACTACGCAGGCGCGCCACCGCCTCGAAGGTGAGCAGGCACTGGATCGGGGGAATGCGGCTGATCGCCATCTGCACGGGGCTCCGGACACGTCGGGGAGGCCTGCATTATGCCCTCGCGGCCCGCGCCGCTCCCACTGGAGAGCGCCAGCGCGGGGGTTTGTCCTTAAAATGTGAGCTCCCGCACCGCTTCGCACTCACGACACGCCTGCCCGCTCGCAGTCACCGCTGCCGCACAGCCCCCATGCCGCCTTCCGTGCGTTTTCTCCCCTTTCTGTCCTGGCCAGCGCAATGGCGGGCGCACGGCGTGCGCGGCGATCTTGTGGCCGGGATCACGGTGGCGCTGGTATTGATCCCGCAGGCGCTGGCCTATGCAAAGCTCGCCGGCCTGCCGCCACAGGTCGGGCTGTACGCAGCCCTCCTCCCTGCCGTGGTGGCGGCACTGTTCGGCTCCTGCGGGCAGCTGTCCACCGGACCGGTGGCACTCACCAGCCTGCTCGTCGCGGCCAGCATCGTGCCCCTGGCCGGGCTTGCCGGCGGCGACCTGCTCGGACTCGCCCTCCTGCTCGCGCTGCTGTCCGGGCTCATTCAGCTCGGGCTCGGGCTGATGCGGCTGGGCTGGTTGCTGAACCTGCTCTCGGTGCCAGTGCTGATGGGCTTCGTGAATGCGGCTGCGCTGATCATCTGCCTTACCCAGGTTCCGCCCCTGCTTGGGTTGGCGATGCCCCATTCGCAGCACCTGGTGCTGGACTTCACCCAGGCCCTTGGCGGCCTGACTGCCCCTCACTGGCCGTCGATGGGCTTCGGCCTGGGTAGCCTGGCCGCACTGGTCGCGCTCAAGCGCCTGTGGCCGCGCCTGCCCGGCGTCCCCCTGGTCGTCGCCACCGCCACCGCACTGTCGGCGTGGTCCGGCTTTGCCACCAGCGGCGGCGAGGTGGTCGGCGACATCCCGCGTGGCCTGCCCCTGCCCAGCCTGCCACCGCCGAGCCCGGACCTGGTTGCGGCAATCCTGCCGGCCGCCTTCGTGGTGGCGATGGTCAGCTTCATGGAAGCCGCCTCCAGTGCCAAGCTCATCTGCGGCCGTACCCGGCAGCCTTGGCGACAGGACCAGGAACTCATCGGACAAGGGCTGGCAAAGATATCCGCCGCCTTTACGTCCAGCATGCCCGTGAGCGCATCGTTCTCGCGCTCGGCGCTCAATTATGTAAACGGAGCCCGCACCGGCCTGTCCTCGCTCGTCACTGCCGCTCTGCTGGTACTTACGCTGCTCTACCTGACCCCGCTGCTGTGGCACCTGCCCAAGCCGGTGCTGGCCGCGGTGATCCTGCAGGCCGTGGCCGGCCTGATCGACACCGGGGTGCTGCGACGCGCCTGGCGCGCGAGCAAGGACGACGGTGCGGCAGCCGCCGTCACCTTCCTCGGCACGCTTGCGTTCGCCCCCAACATACAGAACGGCATCTTCACCGGCCTCATCCTGTCGCTCGGGCTGATGGTGTATCGCGGCATGCGCCCGCGCGCAGCCCTGCTCGGCCTGCATGAGGACGGCACCTACCGCGACCGCGAGCGCTTCGGCCTGCCTCACCCCCACCCACAGCTCGTCATCCTGCGCTTTGACAGCCCACTCACCTTCGTCACTGCAGCCACCTTCGAGGACGCCATGCTTGCAGCCGCACGTGCGCAGGACAAGGTACGCATGGTGCTCGTGTCGGCGACCGGCATGAACGACATTGACGCCACCGGCCTGCACACCCTGGCCGGTCTCATCGAGCGCTTCCATGCCCAGGGCCAGGCCATCGCCTTCTGCGGACTGAAGAAGCAGGTCATCGATGCCATGGAGCGCGATGGTCTATGGCCGCGCATCGCCGCCCAGGCCAGCTACCGCACCGAACACAAGGCGCTCGCCGCCTTGCTGCCCGGACTGGCGGCAAGTGACTGAGCAAGCACGCATTGCAGCGCAATGTGCATTGACTTCACGCGCCAGCTCAGTTATCGTGCGCGATTCTTTGCAGACCCATCAACTGGAGTAACACCATGTACGCGGTGATAAAAACCGGTGGCAAGCAGTATCGCGTTGCCGCTGGCGAAAAGATCAAGGTAGAACAGATACCGGCCGACGTGGGTTCCGAAATCACCATCGACCAGGTCTTCATGGTCGGTGAAGGCGAGGCCGTCAAGATCGGCACGCCGGTGGTTGCCGGAGCTACCGTCAAGGCGACCGTGGTTTCCCACGGCCGTCACGACAAGGTCAAGATTTTCAAGATGCGCCGCCGCAAGCACTACCAGAAGCACCAGGGGCATCGTCAGAACTACACCGAGCTTCGCATCGAAGCGATCTCGGCCTAAGGCGCAGGGGGTAATCCGACATGGCACACAAAAAAGCTGGCGGTAGTTCGCGTAACGGCCGCGACTCGGAATCGAAACGCCTCGGCGTGAAGCGTTATGGCGGTCAGTTCGTGCTCGCCGGCAACATCATCGTTCGCCAGCGCGGTACCGAGTACCACCCGGGCGACAACGTCGGCATCGGCAAGGACCACACCCTGTTTGCACTCAAGGACGGTGTCGTCAAGTTCGCTGTCAAGGGCGCCCTGCGTCGCCGCACCGTGATCATCGTGCCGGAAGCGGCCTGATCGCACGCGTTCGATCGCATCGCAGTCCAAAAGCCCTATCCACGTGGTAGGGCTTTTTTGTTTCCAGGGCGCGCACTGCTGCGTGTTCCGCTAAGAGGTTGATCAGGCATGAAGTTTTTTGACGAAGCCCGCATCGAGGTCTACGCCGGCGACGGCGGCAACGGCGCGGCCACCTTCCGCCGCGAGAAGTTCATTCCCAAGGGCGGCCCCAGCGGCGGTGACGGCGGGCGCGGCGGCAGCGTTTACGCAGTGGCCGACCGCAACCTCAACACCCTGATCGACTATCGCTACACGCGCAGCTTCCGCGCAGAGCGCGGCGAGAACGGCGGCAGCCGCGATTGCTACGGCAAGGGCGGCGACGACATCACGCTGCGCTTCCCGGTCGGGACGGTGATCAAGGACCTCGAGAGCGGGGACCTCGTCGCCGATCTCGATGAGGACGGCAAGACCGTGCTGATCGCCCGCGGCGGCCGCGGCGGTCTCGGCAACATCCACTTCAAGTCGAGCACCAACCGTGCCCCGCGCAAGAAGACGATGGGTCAGGAAGGCGAGTACCGCAACCTGCACCTGGAACTGAAGGTGCTGGCCGACGTCGGCCTGCTCGGCATGCCCAACGCCGGCAAGTCCACCTTCATCCGCAGCGTCTCGGCCGCCAAGCCCAAGGTCGCCGACTACCCCTTCACCACCCTCGCCCCCAACCTCGGTGTGGTACGCACCACCGAGGCGCGCAGCTTCGTGATCGCCGACATTCCCGGCCTGATCGAAGGCGCAGCCGAGGGTGCGGGCCTCGGCCATCAGTTCCTGCGCCACCTGCAGCGCACCCATGTGCTGCTGCACCTGGTCGACCTCGCACCATTCGACCCCGAGGCAGACCCGGTCGCGGACGCCAAGGCGATCGTCGAGGAGTTGCGCAAGTACGACGAGGATCTTTACAACAAGCCACGCTGGCTGGCGCTCAACAAGCTCGACCTCATCCCCGAGGATGAGCGCGAAGCGCGCGTCAAAGCCTTCCTCGACGCCTACGGTCCGGTCGAGCGCCACTTCGAGATTTCCGCCATCAAGGGCGAAGGCACCCAGGGGCTGATCTTCGCCATCCAGGACTTCCTCGACGCCGAGCGCGCCCGCATCGAGGCCGAGCGCGCAGAGCGCCAGGCTGCCGAAGTCGCACGGCTGGCGGCACTGGAAGCGGCACGCGCGGCAGCCGACGCGGCTTTCGAGGAAGAGGCGCTGGGCGAAGACGAGGACGCCCTGCCCGAAGACGATGGCACGCCCGACGCCGGGAGCGACGCGCCGAGCCAACCCTGACCGACAGAAGCCCATTCAACCGCGCACACGCATCGAAATGAGAACCAAGATCCGCAACGCCCGCCGCCTCGTGGTCAAGGTCGGCAGCGCACTCGTCACCAACAACGGCGCCGGCCTCGACAAGGACGCACTCGACGCCTGGGCGCGCCAGATCGCCGCATTGCGCGCCGAAGGCCGCGAGGTAGCGCTGGTGTCCTCGGGTGCCATCGCCGCCGGCATGCAGCGCCTGGGTTGGGCGAAGCGCCCGCATGAGATGCACAAGCTGCAAGCCGCAGCCGCCGTCGGCCAGATGGGCCTGGTCGAGGCCTACGAGAAAGCCTTCTCGCGCCATGGCCTGCACACCGCGCAGATCCTGCTCACGCACGAGGATCTCTCCGACCGCACACGCTACCTCAACGCCCGCAGCACGCTGACCACCCTGCTCGAGCTCGGCGTGGTGCCGATCATCAACGAGAACGACACCGTGGTCACCGACGAGATCAAGTTCGGCGACAACGACACCCTGGGTGCGCTGGTCGCCAACCTGATCGAGGCGGAGGCGCTGATCATCCTCACCGACCAGCAAGGCCTGTATACCGCAGACCCGCGCCGCGACCCCACTGCGACACTGATCAGCGAAGGCCGCGCCGAAGACCGCCAGTACGAGACCATGGCCGGCGGCGCCGGCACCGGCATCAGCCGTGGCGGCATGATCACCAAGATCCGCGCCGCCCAGCGCGCTGCCCGCAGCGGCGCCCACACCTGCATCGCCAGCGGGCGCGAAGCCGACCCGCTGCTGCGCCTTGCCGCAGGCGATGCGCTCGGCACCCTGCTCTACGCCACCAGCACGCCGCTGCAGGCACGCAAGCAGTGGATCGCAGACCACCTCCAGCTCGCCGGCGACCTCGTCATCGATGACGGCGCCGTCGCTGCCCTCAAGGGTGGCAAGAGCCTGCTGCCGGTGGGCGTGATCGAGGTGCGCGGCGACTTCAAGCGCGGCGCAGCCGTGGCCTGCCGCACATCCGCTGGCGAGGAGGTGGCACGCGGACTGGTCAACTACTCGGCATCGGAATGCAGGCGGATCGCGCGCAAGCCGACGGCAGAGATCGAGAAGCTGCTCGGCTACATCGACGAACCCGAGCTCATCCACCGCGACAACATGGTGTGACGCTAGGCGCGGTACCGGCAACGCGGGGATAATGAGGCCAGCCGCAGCGCGCGGCATCCTTATTCCCGCAACCGGATGCGCCCATGCCCGACCATACGCTGCAATCCGTCCTGCTGCTCGCGGAAGGCTCGACGCTGGCGCACGTTGGCCGCCCCCTGCTCGTCGCGCGCCTGCTCCACAACCACGGCATCCGGGTCACGCTCGCGCGCCCACCTGCCTATTCGTGGATGACCCGGGACGAGCCCTTCACCGTCGTCGACCTGCACACCCAGCCCCCCGCCGAGTTCGCCCGCCGTCTGGATGCGGGCCAGCCGCTGTACGACCTCGACACCCTTGAAGCCTATGTCACGGCCGACCGCGCATTGTTGAGCGGCCTCCGCCCCGATGTCGTGGTCGGTGACTTCCGCCTTTCGCTTTCGGTGAGTGCACGCCTTGAGGGCATCCCCTACGCCACGTTGTGCGATGCCTACTGGAGTCCGGAAGCACCGCTCAAGCCAGCACTTCCGGTCTTTCCGTGGACGCGCTTCGCCCCCATCCAGCTGGCACAGGCCGTGTTTCAACGCGTCGCACCGCTCGCCTTCCGCGTCCACGCCCGTCCGATGGAGCGCCTGCGCCGTCGCCATGGCCTGGGCAGTCTCGGCCACGACCTGCGCCTGTGCTACACCGACGCCGACCTGCGCCTGTTCGCCAACCCGCGCGCCTTGTTTCCAAAGGTGCACGAACATGCGGGCGCCGCCTTCATCGGCCCCCTGGCGTGGTCCCCTGCAGGTGAGGGCGAACTGACCGCACTTAAGCAGGACGGCCACCCTCTTGTGTACGTGACCATGGGCAGTTCGGGCTCCCCGGCGGTACTCGCCGCCCTGCTGCCCGTGCTCGAGCGCTTCGATTGCGACATCGTGCTCACCACCGCAGGCAAGCCACTGCCGATGGGCCTCGACACCGGCCGTGCACGCATCTTCGACTACCTGCCCGGCGACCGTGTGTGCGCCCAGGCCAGCCTGGTGATCTGCAACGGCGGCAGCCCCACCACCAACCAGGCCCTGAGTCACGGCGTACCAGTGCTGGGTATCGCACGCAATATGGATCAGTTCCTGAACATGCGGGCGATTGAAGACTTCGGCGCCGGACTGCTGATGCGCGCGGACCGCGTATCGCCTGTGCTGGCGGCCACTACACTCAGGGCATTGCTGACACATCCGGGCTTCACGCAACGTGCACGCGACCTCCGCGACACGGAACAGGGCATCACAGCAGGTACCGCCGACAGCCTCGTCGGCCACCTCACGAGCCTCACCGGCGCTACCGGCTAGACCACACCGTCTGACGAGTTCACGACGAACGGACACCATCACCGCGGCATTGCGTCACCCTATGGCGTGCGCCCGCTTTGCTACAATGCTTTTTGACTGTGACCGCCGGGCGTAACCTCGACACGCGCCCACCCCGACACACCCCAAGCCCACCGAGGATGCCGTATGCCGCACCGCCGCCCAAGCACGTCGCTCCGGATCATTGCCCTTGCAAGCCTGCTCGCCCTCGGCGGCTGCGGCAAGGACCTCTCCCCGGACGACTACATCCGCAAGGCTGCGGGCCATATCGACCAGAAAGCCTTCAACGCGGCCTCGATCGAGCTCAACAACGCCTTGCAGCAGGCCCCCCAGAATCTGGAGGCACGCTGGCTGATGGCGCAAGTCGCACTCGAGCTCGGCGACGGCGACAAGGCTGAGCGCGACGCCCGACGTGCCATCGAACTCGGCATTGCGCGCACGGAAGTACTTCCGGTTCTTGCGCGCGCCCTCCTGTTGCAGCAGGACCCCGCGCGCCTGCTCACGGAGACCTCGATCCTGCCGCAGGACGCCTCGCCGGAGACCCAGGCAACGCTGCTCGCCCTGCGCGGTAAGGCGCTGCTGCTTCAAGGGGAAACCGAAAAGGCGGACGAGCAGTTCGCGCGCGCGCAGGAGATCGACATCGGCAACGTGGATGCGAGCATCGGCGCCGCCTTCGTACTCGCCACACGCGGGCGGCTGGACGACGCCAAGGCGAGCTTGCGTGCGGCTGTCGAACGCCACCCCGACAGTGCAGACGCGTGGGCCTTGCTCGGCGATCTCGAGCTCGAACAGGGCAATTACGAGGCCGCGGAAGCCGCTTACGACAAGGCTGTCGCCAACCGCGCCTATCTCACGCTCGACCGCGCCAAGCGAGCCCATGCAAAACTGTTGCAGAACAAGGTCGAAGAGGCGTTCGCCGACCTCGCGCCGCTGTCAAAGGTTGCGCTCACGTCCTATGTCGCCTACGTGCGGGGCCTGGCCCATTTCCAGCAACAGAAGCTTGTGGAGGCGGCCAACGAGTTCGAGGTCAGCCTCAATGACGACCCCAACTTCATCCCCAACCGCTACTTCCTGGCCACGACGCGCCTGCTGTTGAACCAGCCTGAGCAAGCGCTCGTCCACGCCGACTTCATCCGCTCCCGTGCGCCGCAGTCGCGATCGGCGAACATCCTCGTCGGCGCGGCCCAGGCGGGTCGCTCGGACTTCGCCCTTGCAAAGGCGCCTCTCGAAGCGGCACTCAAGGCCAATCCCGACGACACCCTGGCGTTGCAGATGGTCGCATGGACGGCACTTCAGGAAGGCGACGCCCCTCGTGCCCTGCTGCATGCGGAGCGGCTTGCCCGGCTTGCCCCTGATTCTCGCGAATCGCTCAACCTGCTGATGCTGGCTCAACTGATGGCCGGACAGCAGCTTCCCGAACTCGGCGCCGACAGCGAGGACGCCTACAGGACCTCCTTCCTGCTCGCTCTGCAATCCTTCAGGGATCAGCGCTATGACGAGGCGCGCACGCGCATCGCGGCCCTGCGTGCCAGCCACCCCGACCAGCTGGGACCACTCGGCCTCTCTGCCGCCATCGACCTTGCGACCGGTCAATGGGAAAGCGCCCGCGGTATCCTCGAGCAGGTTCTGCAACGTGACCCCGCCAATGCGAGTGCGCGTATCAACCTGGCCAGACTCGCCCTCAACGACCGCGACTTCGCGCGCATCGACACGCTCATCCGCCCCTTGGCCGACCAGCGCCCGAACGACGAAGTGGTCGCACTTCTGCTGGTCGCGGCCGCACACGGCCAGGACAAGCAAGCGGAGGCGAACCGGATCCTCGAGCGCCTGCTGCAACAGAACCCGCGCGCGATCACCGCTCGCAGCCTGCTGGCGCGCCGCCACCTGAATGCTGGCACGCCGGACAAGGCCCTCGCGGTGCTGGGCGAACTCAGCCCCAAGCAGATCGAGACCACCCCAATCTTCCTGGAACTACAGGGCACTGCCTACCTGGCCAAGGGCGATGCCGAAGCGGCACGCACCGCCTTCATGCACCTCAGCCGGATCGCCCCGGATGCGGCTTATGCACGCGTTCTGCTCGCCGAAGCACTCCTGCAGCAGCGGGATTTCCGTGGCGCCCAACGCGAGCTGGCCGAGGCACTCCGCCTCAATCCGCGCCACCTTCCGGCGCGCATCGCCGAGTTGCGCTTCCTGACCCAGTCCACCCAACTCGAGAAAGCGGCCGGCGCCGCCTCGAAACTTGCGGCGGATTTCGGTGAGCTGCCCGAGGTTCTCGCGGCCACCGGTTGGCACGCCTTGGTGACCAGCGACTTCGCAAAGGCCGAGGACCTTCTTGGCAAGGCACTCGAACATTCGCCCCGCTCAGAACTTGCCCAGCAGTTCGCCCGCAGCCTGTGGGGGCAGAAGAAGCATGACGACGCCTTCCAGTTCATGAAGCGCTGGCTCACCGACCATCCGGACGATACCGGCATGCTGCTCCATCTTGCCGGCGCCCACCTGGAACTGGACCAGACGACGGAGGCCATCAGCGCCTACCGGAAGGTGCTCGAACGGCATCCCGACCATGTCCCGTCGCTGAACAACGTCGCCTGGCTAAGCCGCAAGAGCGCACCCGACGATGCCTTGCGATCGGCGCGCCGGGCCAACGAGCTTGCTCCCGAAGACCCGCACGTCCTCGATACCCTGGCCATGATCCACTTCGAGCGCGGCGACCTGACCCAAGCACGCTGGTTGCTGGACCAGGCACTCAAGTTCAACCCGGAGAGCGGCCAGGTTCGGCTGCATGTCGCCCAGGTGCAGGCCGCCCAGGGTGATGCGGCGGGCGCGCGGGCAACACTCGAGAAGCTCATCGTAGACGGCGTCGGCACCCGCTTCGAGGCCGAGGCGCGGGCGCAGCTTGCGGAGATTGGATCACAGCGCTGAGCGCTACGGCTTTCCAAGCGCAGCATCCAGTGGCCTGAGGGCAAGAGCAAGGAGAACCGACCGTGCCATCGAACACACCCCCTCAGCAAAGCTTGCTGGTCAGGACCTGGAACCTGCTGTCGAGCGCCCTCGGGCGATCGGCAAGCCAACCGCTGTCTTCCGCAGCACTCATTGCCTCGGCGATGGAGAAGAGCGGCAGCAAAGTGTCCTTGCCCGCGGATGCCGCAACAGGGCTGGAGCATCTGGTGGGCGCATTGAACGAGTCAGCGGACCTCCATCCGTTCGGTCGCTACTACGTATCCGAGCTACTCGTCGGCTTGCTGAGCAACCACCTCAAGCTGTTGACCTACCAGGCCGCACACCCGGAGGTCATCAACGCTCCGGTAAGCCGCCCGCTCATCATCCTGGGCCTGCCGCGGTCGGGAACCTCTTTCCTCTTCAACCTGCTCGCATGCGACCCTGAGCACCGCTATCTCAGCAACTGGGAGACAACCGTTTCCCAGATGCCGCCCAGGCAAGCAACAGCCAGGGAGCACGACCCTCGGCGCCGAACCGGACGCTTTCTGATGGCGTTCCAGCGCTATCTCGCACCACAGCTGGAACACATCCACGAGTTCTACCTCGACGGCCCCGAGGAATGCACCCCGATCCTGATGCAGAGTTTTGCAACGCAGGCACTTGCGGGCATGTTCAACGTACCCGGATACTCCACATGGCTCGACCATGTGGACCACCGGCCAACCTACGTGCATCACAGAGGCGCGCTGCAGGTACTGCAAGCCACGTACCCCGCCAAGCGCTGGTTGCTGAAGTCGCCCGACCATCTGGCCGCCCTCGACTGTCTGCTTGACACCTATCCGGACGCCTGCCTGGTTCATCTGCACCGTGACCCGGTGCAGTCGGTTGCCTCCTGGGCCAGCCTCAATGCCGCATTCCGCGGCATATGCGCGTCACGCATCGACAATGCGGAGCTCGGCCAGCAGGTGCTGCAGCGCCTTGCGACGGACATGGACGCATATCTGGCTGCACGCCGACGCCGGCCAGAACACGGCGTTCTCGATATCCCCTACAAGCGCCTCATCGCAGACCCGATGGGCACGGTGTCCGCCATCTACGGTCACTTCGGGCTTGAATTCGGAGGCAGCGCACGTTCGCAGCTCAGCGATTTTCTCGCCAAGGACCGCGAAAAACCGCGCAGTCATTGCTACACGCCCGAGGACTTCGGCTTGTCGGGCGAGTCGATTCGGGAGCGGTTTGCGGACTACATGAGCACCTTCGACCTAGGGCCGGGCAAGCCAGCCAGCTCTGGTTGAGGCTTCGTCGCATGAGGCGCTGGACTCGCAAGGCCCTGCCCCCAAAAGCCCTCGACCGGCTGGCGGTACTCACACCCTGCACCATACTGCTGAGCACCGGGCTGGCACTGGCTGCAGCCCCCCTCGAAAGCGCCGTCCTGCCGACGGCGGGTCTGGCCAGCCTGTGCATCTGCACGCTGCTGGCGCACGCCTGGCGACGCGCCCCGGAGCTGGCTTGCCAGCACACCGGATCAGACGTCCGCTGGATCAAAGCCCACATCATCACTCACGTCGTCCCAGTGGGATTCGCGTTTGCGCACTTGAGCACGGGAACAACCCCGGCACCCGACCCGGCATGGATCGTCGGATTCGCGCTGTTCTTCTACTCGGGGCGGCGCACCTGGCTTGCACTGGAACAGGCGTTCAAGCGCCCGCTCTACGTCATCTTTAGACGCGGCAACAGCGCCATGCTGATCACCACCACCACGCTCGCGGTCGTTGCGCAGCTCGCCGACGCCAACGCGATCAGCAGCTTCGTCGCGCGTGTCCTATCGATCTACCTGGTCATTCACCTCGCCCTTACCGGCCTGGCCGTTGCCCGTATCGATCGCGATCTGGGGCGATGAACGAAACAAGTGGGCCGGGCCGAACGGGGCACAAGGACATACGAACAACTGCGCACGCACCGCGAACGCAAAGAAGCCGCGGCTCCCTGAGGAACTCGCGGCTTCTTCCACTTGGCGGCCTTGCTTCAGGCTGCCAAGCCAGCACCGATCACAGGATCAGGCGGCCACTTTCTCTTCGCGACGACGACGCAGGCCGCCCACACCCAGCGCAGCGAGCGCGCCGCCGAGCAGCACCAGCGTACCGGGTTCCGGCACCTGGGTGACGTTGACACTGGTCAGCGCCGCCAGCGTCAGCGAGTAGCGACCTTCGGTCAGCCCCTGTGCGATCAGCGAGAAGTTGGTGCCAGCCGTGCCCAGGCTGTGCTGAGCGCTTTCGCTCTCAGGACCAACGCCAAGGGTGATGTTCAGCGACTCGCCCTCAGCAGCGTTGCAAGTCAGGCCAAAGCCGCACAGCAGGCCGGTACCGGCGCCATTCGGGCTCCAGACGATGAGCGGGACACCTTCACGCGACAGCGTGAAGTTCGTCGTCAGGTTCGCTTGGGCCAGACCCGAGGTGAAAGGCGGGATGAGCGTGACATCGGCCTTCATCTCCGGATTGGCGACGAAACTCAGGCTCATCAGTGCCGTCGTGCCGACGATATCGAAGTCAAACGTCCAGGTGGTGTTCGACTGGATGTTCGACGACGCCTGTCCTGCGCCCGAAACCAGAAGCTCGGCCTCGGCAACCTGCTGGCTTTCCGACGGGAAGCCATTCACCAGCTGGGCGGTGCTGATCTCGGCGTTCGAGTTGGCGTAGGTGCCGTTACCCTGACCGAGCAGCGTGTAGTCGTTGTTGGCGCGCGTGAGACTGCTGCCCGGCGCGTTGGCGGCATTGACTGCCAGCACCGGCGGCACGGCGCTGCAGTTGCCCAGCAGGCTGCTGCAGGATGCGGCAAAGGCCTGGGTCGAACCGTTCAGCGTGGCGGAATCTTCCACGTTGAAGGTGAAGTTCGGGCTCAGGTTGGTGATGACTTCGCCGCCACTGTCCACAAAACCGATCACCAGGTTGCTGACATCCAGCGACGAACCCGCGTAGACACTCGCCGAGGCCTGGCCAGCCGCACCCATTGCCAGGGCTGCCACCAACGCCGTCGCGAGCGATGTTTTCTTCAGTTTCATAATGTCCTCCGTTATTCAAGTAGTACCGCAGGTATCGAGCGCTCGCGATCAAAGCTACCTTGCCAGCACTGCCGAACCGCTCAGACAATATATAGCAATCAGCATGCCAGATTTACAAACCCCTTTTCTTTCATCCACTTGAGCCAGCAGCATTACTCAACCAAACCCTCCAGGCATGATGAGTGTAAAAAATACCGACACTCACTCGGCCAGTCTGAAGGCATAGCGGACCTAACCCGGAGCCTCCGGGCGCTCGCCAAGCAGGCGTGCCAGGGGCAAGCGCAGCGAGCGCGCATGCGGCGTTGCCGAGCGGCCCACGCGGCAGAAGAACATGAAGGCATCGTCGGACGCAGCCGGCACCAGTTGCTCGAACCGCTCGGCGAGTCGTGCAGCCGCAGCATCGATGCCAGGGTGGGCGGAAAACGAACGTCCGGCACGCGCGTACCAGCGAAAGATGACCGGTGTCATCTCAGGCTGCAGGTGCAGCCCCTGCGCTTCCGCCGCCAGCCACAGCCGCTGCATCGCCACGCCGGCGGCGAGGTAGTCCTCGATACCTTGGGGCGAGCGCGGCGGCAGCAGGAGGATATGGGCAGCGCAGCCGAGCGCAGGCAGCAGGTCAAGCTGGATGCGCGGCGCCACGGTGCCAAACAGATAGCGGTTGAAGAAATCCACCCGTTGCCAGCTCTGCATCACCCAGCGCATCAGCTTGGCGGTGGCGGGATCAACGCCGACTGCCTGATCGGGGATGCGATCGTCGCTGTACCGGGCGTTCCATTCAATGATGCTGCGATGAACCTCGAAGGCCTCGGGCGTGGTCAGCCTGATATGAGCGTTGGCCCACAGCAACCTGCCGACGGCCAGACGCTCGGCGAAGCGCTCGAACAGGCGCAGCCTGAAGGCCGGGCCAACGGCATCGACCAAGGCAGCACGCTGAGCGTCGGTGAGCGGCGTGGTGCGCATCGGCCGGCGCTGAACGACTCGGGTTTCGATGTAGCGCGCGAGCGGATCGGGCTCCACGCTGGCATCGGCGAAGAAGCGCACATCGTAAACGGGGGCATCGTCCGCGCAACCGGGCCGGACGGACCATTCGGTGCGCAACCCTTCGCAGCTGGCCGCCAGGCGCAGGGTCTCGAGCAGCGCGCCATGGGCAATCTGGCTGGCACGACCATCGAAATCATAGAGGACGTGGTCGCGGGTATCGAACCCACGCACCACCACATGGCCCTCGGCCGGGATCTCGAAGCGCCACGGTTGGGTGTTGTCGCCACTGGGCGCCCAGCGCGCGCGTTCGAGGATGCGGTGCAGCTGTTCACGACTTGCCATGCTTGAGCGCCTCCTGCTTCATGCGTTGTAGCTGCATGCGACCAAGCCAGAGGCCGATGCGCTGCAGCGGATTGCGATGCCCACCCGGGCGCCAGGTGCGCTTGAGACGGTTCTGGTAGGCATCGAACTGATACCCCCAGGGCGCCTTGAAGACCTTGCCGCGGCCGAGCAACAGTTTCAAAGCCTCGACTGCGGTGATACCGGCGCACAGCTGGCATGCGGCGATGGTCGAAGGCCCCTTGCGCGCAGCCAGGTCAACCCGCGACGGATCGGCCAGGTAGGCGCGCTGGAGCATGCCCGGCGACAGGCCAAGCAGGAATCGCAGCGCCATCTCATCCTCATCGCAGCCCTCGAGACCAAAATAGTCCTCGAACGACATGCTGTCGGGCGCAAACACGAGCACGGCAGCCCCCATGCCGAGCGGGGCTGCCGTCACCGCTGGAATGCCGCGACGATGACAGGCAGCGAAAACGGCTCGCCGAGCGGCAAAGGCAAAGAAATCCAGACCGTCTACGTAGAGGTCGACGTCCTCCAGGAAGGCATCGAGGCTATCCTCGCCGACTCCCTCGGGAAAGCAGCGCAGATCGACAAGGGGATTGATGTCGCGCGCCATGCGCGCCAGGGCCTCGACCTTGGGCTCGCCCAGCGTGCTCATCATCGCGCCGGCCTGGCGATTGAAGTTGACGATGTCGAAACGGTCAAAGTCGGCGATGCTGAATGCACCGATGCCAAAGCGCGCGAGGGTGAGCAGATGAACGCCACCAACCCCCCCCATGCCAGCAATGGCGATGCGCCGCGAGCGCAAGGTCTGCTGCTCGGCCTCGGTCACCCAGCCGATGTTGCGCGAGAATGCCGCGCTGTAGTCGAATTCTGGCCGCATCTCGGCCCCCTCGTTCCAAGTCCGCCGAGAGGCTATCATAGACTTACTTTTCGACCACACGAACGAGCATGCTCAACGAAGCCGCAAATCGCGCCGCGCGTGCGACGCTGGTCGCAGCGCGCAACCTGTTCCGGCAGCGGCGGCGGGCATTGCTCGCAATGCTCATCATCTGCGGTGGGGTGGTCACCTTCGTGCTGGCGGGCGGATTCATCCACTGGCTGCTCGACAACATGCGCGAGTCGACCATCCATTCGCAGCTCGGCCACATCCAGGTCATCCGTCCGGGTTATTTCAAGAAGGGGCTGGGCGACCCCTACAGCTACCTGCTGCCGTCGGACACGGAAGCGGTGAGCGCGCAGCCGCCGCAGGGCATGGTCACGATCACGCCACGCTTGTCCTTCAACGGTTTGCTCAGCAGCGGCGACAACACCATTTCATTCATGGGCGAGGGCATCGACCCCGAGCGCGAGGCATTGGTGGGGCGCTCCATCCGCATCGTCGCCGGCAGCAACCTGGACGGCACGAATGACAACACCGTGCTCGTGGGGCGCGGGCTGGCTGCCAACGTCGGCGTCCAGCCCGGCGACACCGTGGTGCTGCTGGCGACCACAGCCGAGGGCGGACTCAACGCCGTCGAACTGACGGTGGCGGGCCTGTTCGGCACCACCGTCAAGGCCTACGACGACGCAGCGCTGCGCGTGCCGATCGAGACTGCACGCAAGCTCATGCGAGTCGAGGGAGCGACGAGCTGGGTCGTGCTGCTCGAACGCACGGCCGACACGGACGCTGCACTCGCATCACTGAAGGCGCGGCTCCCCGCCAACGAGTTCGAACCGATTCCCTGGTACGACCTGGCTGACTTCTACAACAAGACCGCGGAGCTGTTCACGCGCCAGGTCGGTGTGGTGCGCATCCTGATCGCGCTGATCGTGGTGCTGAGCATTTCCAACACCTTGTCGATGGCGGTTGTCGAGCGCACGGGAGAAATCGGCACGGCAATGGCGCTGGGCGTGCGCCGTGCGGGCATCCTGCGCATGTTCCTGACCGAGGGGGCGCTGCTCGGAGTGATCGGCGGCGCAGTCGGGGTCGGTCTCGGCTTTCTGCTCGCCACCGCGATTTCGGCAGTGGGCATCCCGATGCCCCCCCCGCCGGGCATGGAGACCGGTTTCACCGGCCGTATCTCAGTTCCCCCGACGCTGGCATGGGAGGCCTTCCAGCTCGCCTTTGCGACCACCCTGCTCGCGAGCATCCTGCCAGCCTGGAAGGCATCGCGGATGAACATCGTCGACGCACTCCGCCACCAGAGGTAAGGCCGCATGCTGATCCGGCTCGCCATCCGCAACCTGCTGCGCCAGAAGATCCGTACCGCGATGACGCTGGCCGCGATCATCTTCGGCGTATCCGGCCTGATCGTGTCCGGCGGCTTCGTGCAGGACATCTTCGTGCAGCTGGGCGAATCGATCATCCACTCGCAGACCGGGCACGTACAGGTGTTCCGCAAGGACTTCCGCGAGAAGGGTACCCGCCAGCCGGAAAACTACCTCATCCCGGACCCCGAGGCCCTGGCCGCACGCATCACTGCGTTGCCCGAGGTCAAGGAGGTCTCGATGCGGCTGAGTTTTGCCGGTGTGCTCAACAATGGCCGGCGAGACCTGGGCATCGTTGGCGAAGGCATCGAACCCGACAAGGAAGCACGCCTGGGTACCGCGCTGGAGATCCTCGCCGGCCGCCAGCTGCGGGATGACGACCTGTTCGGCGCAGTCATCGGCCAGGGGGTGGCGCACGCCATGAGCCTGGAGGTAGGCGACTCCATCGTGCTCGTGCTCAACACGGCCGAAGGCGCGGTCAACACGCTCGACTTCGAGGTGGTCGGCATCTTCCAGAGCTTCTCGAAGGAGTTCGATTCGCGCGCCGTGCGCGTTCCGCTCGCCGCCGCACGCGAGCTGCTCTACACCGACGGCGCCAACATGCTGGTGACGACCCTGCACCGCACCGAGGACACCGCGCGCGCCTATGCGGCAGTAGCCGCGCTGGTCGACCCAGCTCAGTTCGAGGTCTTCGACTGGAAGATGCTGTCGGACTTCTACGAGAAGACGCTCGGGCTCTACGAGCGCCAGTTCGGTGTCCTGCAGGGCATCATCCTGGTGATGGTGCTGCTGTCGGTCGCCAACAGCGTCAATATGGCCGCATTCGAGCGCCAGGCCGAATTCGGCACCATGCAGGCGCTCGGCAACCGCAGGCGCGACATCTTCCGCCTGCTGGTCGTGGAGAACACGGTTCTGGGGCTGGCCGGCGCCGTGCTCGGCGCGCTGATCGGCATCTTCCTGGCGGTGACCATCTCGGCAATCGGCATCCCGATGCCGCCGCCGCCGAATGCCAATGTCGGCTACACCGCCATGATCCGCGTCGTGCCCTCCGTCGTGCTGGGCGCATGCCTCGTCGGCCTGGTCGCCACCACTCTCGCCGCACTCTTCCCGGCACGACGCGTCGGCGCCACGCCGATCGTCGACCTCCTCAGACAAGGAAACTGAACATGTCTCTCCTTGACCGCTTCAACCTGGGTCATGGCTTCAAGAAGTACTTCGAGCTGATCCCGGCGACCGACCAGGCGACGCGCGATCTCGTGTTCGGCATCCGGCACGAGGTCTACTGCTCCGACCTGCACTTCGAGCCCGAGCGCCCGGACAAGCGGGAGATCGACACCTACGACGCGCACAGCCTTCACTGCCTGCTGCGCACCAGGGACGAACCGCACGAACCCGTGGGCTGCGTACGCATCGTGCTCACCGACCCGGACGATCCCGCCAAGCCCCTGCCATTCGAGCACACCTGCGCGGAGGTGCTCGATCGCCGCATCATCGACCCGGCCGCCCTGCCCCGCGGCCGCATTGCCGAGGTTTCCCGTCTCGCCGTGCGCTCGCGGTATCGCCGCCGGCGCGGCGAAGACCGCGAGGCAGCGCCGATCAACGACGACGACTTCGGTTCGCGCGAACAGCCGCGCTTCCCCTACATCCCGATCAGCCTGTACATGAGCGCCATCGCGCTGGCGCACCGTCACGACATCGACACCTTGTTCGTACTCACCGAACCGCGCCTGGCCAGCCACTTCGCCAAGCTGGGCGTGGACATCCGCCGCATTGGCGACGCGGTCGAACATCGTGGTGCACGCGTCCCCTCGGTACTCGACGTCAATAGCGTGATCAAGAACATGCGTTTCATCCTGCGCCCGATCTGGCGTGTCGTGCAGCAGGAAGTCGATGCCGGTCTCGAGCGCGCCCGATCAACTACCGACTGAGCTGCACAAACCCAGCTGTCCAAAAGGAACGGGGCGCCAGAGCGCCCCGTTCCTCAATGATGTCGGCCCACGAACTCGTTGGGATGTTCAGCCCACCAGCTTGCGGCGACGCAGGCTCGCACCCACACCGAGAAGCCCAAGGCCCATCAGTGCCAGCGTCGCCGGCTCTGGGACATTGTTGAAACTCGACTTCGACGACGCCAGGAAGAGTTGCTCGAAGCCGTTGTCGATCTGCAGGTTTTCACAGGTCACGGCTGCGATCCGAGGATCGCAGCCGAGCCACAGCTCGAGATGCATGCTGTAGCTGGCAAGGTTAATGGTGTCGTCGGCCTTGAGCACATTCAACCACTCGTTGAGCAACGGAAGTTCGCCGACATAGGCGACCTGGTTGGCGCCGAGGTTGTGACTGAACCGCTCGATGCCCGCCGCATTCGAACAGGCGACCACCGGATTGCCCGGCTGCGTCGTATCCAGACAGACATCCCCACCGGACAGCACGTAGTCGGTGGGCAGGCCAGCCGCCGGAGTGAGACCCGGGGCAGACAGGTCACCCGGGTTGTAGAGCGTTGCATCGCCGTTGAGCTGTGCAGGCGAGAGCGTGCCGTAGTTCCGGCCATCATTGCTCAGATAGAGGTGACGCCCATACAGATCGCCATTCCCATCAGTCAGCCAGAGCTTGGCCCAGATCGCAAGATTCTGGTCTGCACGCGTCTCGTTGTTGTTGAACAGGAACAACGGATTGCCGCCATCGAGGAAATTGACCAGGGACTGCACGTTGGCATCCCAGGTCGCGGCGTACCTGGTGGTGATGTCCGCAGTGTTCTGGTTGGTCGGAGCAGTCATCTCGACCGGTCCGTTGGTCGACGCAAAGGGCCCCTGGGAGCCACTTGGCGTACCGTAGGCATGCTCGAAACCGTCCGCATTGGTGGTGACGTCCGAGCCCGAAGCGCCCGTGTAGATGACGACGAGATCCTTGATTGCACCGGGCGTCGAGGCAATGTAGTAGGGGTTGCCCGGCCCCGTGCCACCACCATTGATTTGTGCATACTCGAATGCCGCGATCGGCATGGAGTACACGTTGGTGTTGCCGTAGGTAACGTAACCGACCCCCGCAAGGTCGAGCAAGGCAGCCTGCGCACCACCCACAGCGGCAAGGCCGAACAGGCCGGCAATAGTCTTATGCAGAATTCTGGTTTTCATAGCGTCCTCCGCTCACCCAAGTTCGAGAACCTTACGATTCGGTAACGGTTCAGCAAATTTCGGGCCATAGACGCCAATCCATTGTTTTTAACAAATTACCCAAAACAGGCACCCCATCACGAGAGCGCCGCTGTAAAAAAGGCCGACACCCGCGTTGCGGATGCCGGCCCCTGGACCACACGCCGTCGCCGCGCTCATTTTCAGCGCGGCCTGCAGGCTTTACTCAGCCCTTCAGCGCCACCTTGATCTGCTCGAGCGTGCTCGGGTCGTCGATGGTAGTCAGGTCGCCTGCATCGCGACCTTCGGCCAGCGCCTGAATGGAGCGGCGCAGCATCTTGCCCGAGCGCGTCTTGGGCAGGCCGTTGATGAAGTGCACTCGGGCTGGACGGGCGATGGCACCGAGGCTCTCGTCCACCTTCTTCATCACCTCCTTCTCGAGCGCAGCGCGCTTCTCGGCGGTGTCGACCGTGCTGGCGTCCTTCACCACCGCGAAAGCCATCGGCATCTGGCCCTTGAGCTCGTCGTGCACACCGACCACGGCAACCTCGGCGATCGCCGGGTGGGTCTGCACCGCCTCCTCGATCTCGCGGGTGCCGAGGCGATGGCCGGCGACGTTGATGACGTCGTCCATGCGGCCGAGGATGGTGTAGTAGCCCTTGTCGTCACGAATACCCCAGTCGGAAGAAGAGTAGACGACCGGGTCCTGGAAGGTGGAGAAGTAGGTCGACACAAAACGTTCGTCCTGGCCCCACACGGTGGACAGGCAGCCCGGCGGCAGCGGCGGCACGATGCCGACGATGCCCTTCTCGTTGGCGCCGCACTCGCTGCCATCCTCGCGGAAGATGCGCAGATCGTAGCCATACACCGGGAAGGCGGGCGAGCCGAGCTTGATCGGGCTGTCTTCCACGCCGCGGCAGATGGCGAGCATCGGCCAGCCGGTCTCGGTCTGCCAGTAGTTGTCGATGACCGGGATGCCGAGCTCACGCATGATCCACTCGTGCGAGGTCTCGTCGAGCGGCTCGCCGGCCAGGAACAGGTGCTTGAGCGAGGACAGGTCGTACTTCTTGAGGAAGGCCGGGTCCTGCTTCTTGAGCACGCGCACCGCGGTGGGCGCCGAGAACATGACGCTGACCTTGTACTTCTCGACGATCTGCCACCAGATGCCCGCGTCCGGACGCAGCGGCGTGCCTTCGTACATGATTGTGGCCATGCCGCCGATGAGCGGGCCATAGATGATGTAGCTGTGACCGACCACCCAGCCGATGTCGGAGGTCGCGAACATGGTCTCGCCGGCTTCGCCGGTGAAGATGTGCGGCATGGTCGAGGCGAGCGCGACCAGGTAACCGCCGGTGTCGCGCTGCACACCCTTGGGCTTGCCGGTGGTGCCGGAGGTGTACAGGATGTAGCTCGGCTCGGAGGATTCCAGCCACACGACCGGCACCTGGGCATCCATGTGCCGGGCGCGCAGTTCGGCGTAATCGACGTCACGGCCCTCGACGCGCGGGAAGCCCTTGTCCAGGCCGCGGTCGACGATCAGCACCTTGGCCGGCGGGAATTCGGCCAGCTTGCAGGCCTCGTCCACGAGGTGCTTGTAAGGCACCGGCTTGCCGTTGCGCATGCCGGCGTCTGAGCTGACCATCAGCACCGGCTTGGCGTCATCGATACGAGTGGCGAGCGAGCCGGCGGCGAAACCGCCGAACACCACCGAGTGGATGGCACCGATGCGCGCGCAGGCGAGCATCGCGAAGGCCGCCTCGGCGATCATCGGCATGTAGATCAGCACGCGGTCGCCGCGCTTGACGCCGAGGTCCTGGTAGATCGCCGCCATGCGCTCGACCTCGCGCTGCAGCTCGGCGAAGGAATAGACCTTTTCTTCGTTGGTCTCGGTCGAGATGTACACCAGCGCGCGGTCGTTGGGGCGCGCGGCGGCGTGGCGGTCCACCGCGTTGTAGCAGAGGTTGGTTTCGCCGCCCTTGAACCACTTGACGAAGGGCGGCTTGGAAAAGTCGCAGATCTGCTCGGCGGGCTTGTTCCAGTGCACGAGCTGGGCCTGCTCGGCCCAGAACCCGTCGCGGTCTTCGATGGAACGGCGGTGGAACTGCTGGTAATCGGTCATTGCTTCCTCTCCCTTCTATTTTCCCTGTACTGCAAATGACGTGTTGCCTGCACCGCAGCGCCGGGACAGCGCAGCGAAACCTGCGACCACTCCTGCTTCAGATGGAGGTCCGGGTGGACTCCCCGTCATCATCATCACCATCGGCTGCGCTTCTGTTCTTGAGGGCATCGAGATGCCTGAGCGGCAGTCCGCAGTGAGTCTTTGATTCTATCAATTCGAGCAGCGGCATCAGCGCCGCGATGATCTCGGGCAACTGGCGCTCGACCTCGTCGCGCGCACCCGCTCGCACCTGCCTGAGCGCGCCATCGATGCTGACGAGGCGGCCGAGCGCACGCTCGATGGAGTCGGCATCCACCTCGCCGGCATCGGCGACCACGCGATTGCCCCCCGCGGCGCGCGCGGCCGCGGTACGCTCGAGCGCCAGGCCCAATAACTCGCTGACCGCACTGCGCCCGTCCACCACGGCGTTGGCAACGCCTATGCTGAGCGTGATGCGGATGCGCTCCTCGCGGTAGCCCATCACCAGCTTCTCGACGCTGCTGCGCAGGCGCAGCGCAAAGGCACAGCTCGAAACGCGATCGATGCCGGGCGACAGCAGTGCGAACTGCGAGGCCGAGTGCTGCGACAGCGTGTCCTCGGCGCGAATACGCCCGGTGAGCATCTTCGACAACTTGCGCACGATGAGTTGCACGACGTGCGCGCCGTAGCGATCGACAAGCTCGTCGAACTGGTCGAGTTCGATGACCAGAGCGGCAATGTCGGTCTGGCGGCGCAGCGACTCGGCCTCCACCTGACTGGCACGATGCTGCAGGTAGCCCTCGCTTGCGAGCCCGGTTTCCGGGTCAACCGGACTCTGGCGGGCGAGCGCGGCACGGCTGCGTTCGAGCTCGAGCTGGGCCTTCGACAGGCGCACCAGCGAGGTCAGGGTGGCGAGGAGCTCGACACTGCCCGCCCCTTTGGTGACAAAGCCGTTGGCACCCAGGGTGAGCGCCCGCTCACGGGCAGATTCGTCCTCGTCGCCGGAAATGATGACCACCGGCAGCTCGCGCACCCGCGCCACCTTCGATGCCCGGATGCGCTCGAGCAGGCCGTAGCCATCCAGGCGCGGCATTCCGATATCGGTGAGCACGAGATCGATGCCCGGATCGACCAGCAATGTCTCCCATCCGGCTTCGCCGTCGGGCTCCTCGCGCACTTCGAAGCGGCCGCGAATGAGCTTGACGATCGTCGCCCGCACCATGCGCGAGTCGTCAACCACGAGGATGCGTGGCAGCTTGTCGTCTTCGCTCGTCACCACCTCGCCCCCGTTTTACCTGTGCCCGCTCAGGCGCCGATGCGGACGACAGTACGGCCCTTGACGCGGCCCTGGATGAAATCGTCGAAAGCCGCTGGCAAGGCATCGAAGTCGATCGTGCGGGTGACTGCCGCGAGATGACGCGGCTTGAGGTCGGTTGCGAGGCGGTCCCACACGCGCTGGCGGGTCGGAAAACCCATGTAGCCCGAATCGATGCCGAGCAGGCTGACGCCGCGCAGGATGAAAGGGAACACCGTGGTGTCGAGCTTGAAGCTGGCCGCATTGCCGATGCTCGCCACCGTGCCCGCCTGCTTCATGGTCGCCAGCACCCAGTGCAGCACCGGACCGCCGACGTTGTCCACCGCCCCCGCCCACTGCGCGGCTTCGAGCGGGCGCACCTTGTCGAGATCGATCTCCGATCGCAGCTTGATCTCGGCCGCACCGAGCATCTTCAGGTAGTCGGCCTCGGCCTCCTTGCCGGTGAGTGCGACCACGTGGTACCCGAGGTTGGCCAGCATGTCGATCGCCAACCCGCCGACGCCACCGGTGGCCCCGGTGACGATGACCGGGCCGTTGGCAGGCGCGAGGCCGTTGTCCTCCATGCGCACCACGCCGAGCGCGGCGGTGAAGCCCGCCGTACCAAGGGCCATGGCTTCGAACAGGTCCAGCCCTGCAGGCAGGGGCACGACCCAGCCCGCGGGCACGCGCGCATATTCCGCATAGCCGCCGTGATGCGCGACACCGATGTCGAAGCTGGTGGCGATGACCTTGTCACCGGCCTTGAAGCGCGCATCGGCGCTGTCCACAACCTCGCCGCACAGGTCGATGCCGCCCACGCAGGGAAAGCGCCGGATGATCTTGCCCGCCCCGGTAGCCGCCAGCGCATCCTTGTAGTTGATGCTGGAGTAATGGACGCGGATGGTCACCTCGCCAGCGTCGAGCTGCTCGGGCGCAAGCGCACCCATGCGGCTGACAACCTTGCGGTTCTCGTCCTGGTCGATCACGAAGGCCTTGAAGGGGGTCATGCGGACGTCTCCTGTGTGTTCGTAGCGTGGCCGTGAGGCCATTTCGACGCCGTAATTATAGCTCCAAGCGACGGGCGGGCCATTGGCCTGCCGCATGCCCCCAGGCAGCCCTTCAGTTCCGCCCGCCGGAGGCCGATAATGCAGCACAACACACGCCTTCTGCAGAGGTCCGCATGTCTTCGCTGTCACAGGCCCTGCCATCCGTGCAGGCCTATGTCGATCATTTCTCGGCCCAGCCCCTGCCGGTGCTGCGGCGGACGATGCTCGACCTTGCCGCGCTGCGTGACAGCGGGGAGTCTGTCGGTGCCAAGCAGCTCGCCAGCGTGGTGCTCTCCGACCCGCTGCTGACGATGCGACTGCTCACCCACATCGAACGCAACCGGCGCGAATCGCAGAACCACGACATCACCACCATCGAACGCGCGGTGATGATGCTCGGCATCGAGCCTTTCTTCAGCACCTTCGGCGACCTGCCGACTGTCGAGGCAACACTGGCAAGCCAGCCCAAGGCCCTGGTTGGAGTGCTCAAGGTGATCGGGCGCGCGCGCCGGGTCGCCGACTACGCACGCGATTTCGCCATTCAGCGCCGCGATCTAGACGTACAGGAAATCACCGTCGCCGCCCTGCTGCACGAAGCGACCGAGATCGTTTGCTGGATCCACGCTCCGGCTCTCGCCCTGAGGGTTCAGGAGCAGCTGGTGGCATCTCGCGGTCTGCGTAGCGCAGAAGCCCAGCGCGATGTGCTGGGCGCCACCGCCGCACAGATCCAGCTCGGCTTGATCCGTGCCTGGCGCCTGCCGCAACTCCTCGTCCAGCTGCTCGACGACAGCCAGCAGGACAACCCGAGGGTACGCACGATCAAGCTCGCCGCCGACCTTGCCCGGCACCTTGCCCGTGGCTGGGACGACCCTGCCCTGCCCGACGACCTGGCCGCCATCGAAGCCCTGCTGCACCTCGGCCGCGAACCCCTGCTCCTGCGCCTCGGTGCACCTGAGGAGGCGCGCGCACGCCTGCTGCCTCCAGAGCCCGCGGAGCCTGCCTGACGCACACGCCACCGTGCCCGCGCCGTTGCGCGGCAGGCGTGTCATGTGTAACAGGATTGTTCATGCCAGCGATCTACAATGGTATGAACAACACAGGAGTCGTCCAATGAGCATTGGCAATGCGGTCTTCCTCGCCCTGATCGTCCTTGCGCTGGTCTGGAGCGTGGTGGTCTACAACGGCCTGGTACAACTCAAGCACAACATCGCCAAGGCCTGGGCGAACATCGACGTCCTCCTCAAGCAACGCCACGACGAACTGCCGAAGCTGGTGGAGGTCTGCCGCCAGTACAAGCAGTTCGAGCAGGAAACGCTGGCCCGTGTCACCGAGGCGCGCGCACGTGTCGCCAGGGCGCGCGAAGCCCACGACGTGCCCGCGCTGGGCGCTGCCGAGAACCTGCTGCGCGCGGGCCTGGGGCAGATCTTCGCGGTTGCCGAAGCCTATCCGGAGCTCAAGGCCAACGAGCACTTCATGCAGTTGCAGACACGCATCACCGCGCTGGAAAACGGCATCGCAGACCGCCGCGAGTGGTACAACGAATCGGTCAACGTGCACAACGTACGCATCGAGCAGTTTCCGGACCTGATCATTGCGCGCCTGTTCAACTATGTTGCCCAGCCGTTGCTGCAGTTCAGTACGGCGGAAAAGGCCGACGTCGACCTCAAGGCGCTCTTCAATGCCTGAGACGCGGCCGACGCGCAGCGTGCGCTAGGCTTTCGCCCCCCGCCCGCAGCACCACGACCGCCTGATGCTGGTCCAGCTTCGTCATCGACCGACGGACGTCATCCTGCCCTTCGTGCAGTTTGGCGCCGTCGTGCTCGCCCTCAGCGCAGGCGAAGGGCCGGGTGCAGTGACCGGATTGGGTGTGCTGCTGGCCACCGGACTGATCGGCTGGAAGCGCGCGCTGCGCCACGCACGCCTGATCGCCGACACACCGACCTCGCGCATCGCCTCGGCGGCCCAGGGCTATACCGAGCTGCGAGGACGCGGCCAGCCGCTTGACGGTACGCCGCTGCGCTCGCCGATCAACGGCTTGCCCGTGCTCTGGTACCGCGTGCTGATCGAGCAACGCCAACGCGACGGCAAGTGGAAACGGGAGACCGTAGACGAGAGCGACGCCTCCTTCCTGCTCGAGGATGCAAGCGGGCAGTGCGTGGTCGACCCCGAGGGCGCGGACATGATGGTCAAACGCTGCGACGTCGTACGCCGTGGCGACATGCGCTATACCCAGTGGTCGCTGATCCGCCACGATCGCATCTATGTGCTGGGCGATTTCGCCACCTTGGGCAGCGTCAATACCGACTTCGATTTCTCGGCCCAGGTGCGCGAGCTGCTGGCCAGCTGGAAGGCCGACCACCCCGGCCTGCTGGCGCGCTTCGACCTCGATGGCAATGGCGAGATCGATGTACGCGAATGGGAGCTCGCGCGTTCCCAGGCTCGACGCGAGGTACGCAGGCTACACGAGGAAGTGATGGCAGCGCCCGAGGTCCACGTGATGCGTCGGCCGACAGGCCGGCGCCTTTACCTCATCTCCGATCACGACCCCGCCCGGATCGCGCGCAGGTATCGCGCGCTGGCGATCTTCCATGCCGCAGTGGTCATTGCTGCAGCGGCGGCCACGGCCTGGTTCGCCCAGATCGGGGTGTTCTGAGCTCGCATCGCCAGCTGGCCGCCGACGGCAGGCCAGGCATGCTCAACCTGCGGCGCGCGACTCCAGCGCCTCCCAGCGCAGCATCGCCGCCTCGATCTCGCCTTCGATCGCCTCGAGCCGCGCCTTGACCTGCGCAACCTCCTGCGGTGCGTCCTGATACAGCGCGGGGTCTGCCATGCGCGCATGCAGGCGCGTCTGCTCGTCCTCCAGGGCGGCGATGCGGTCGGGCAAGGCGTCGAGCTCGCGCTTCTCGTTGAAGGAGAGCTTGGTCGGGCGATTGGCGGCCGGCTTCGCTTCGGCCGCGCGCGGCTTGTCGACTGGCGCCGTGGCACGACGAGCTTGTTGCTGGGCGGCGGACTGCGCCTCGGCACGCATGGCCTGTACGCGCTGCCAGTCGCCGTAGCCGCCGGCATACTCCCCCCAGAGCCCATCGCCTTCGGCCGCAATCACCTGGGTCACCACGTTGTCCAGGAAAGCACGGTCATGGCTGACCAGGAACAGCGTGCCGTCGTAACCGGCAAGCAGCTCCTCGAGCAGGTCGAGGGTCTCGATATCGAGGTCGTTGGTCGGCTCGTCCAGCACCAGCACGTTTGCCGGGCGTGCGAACAGACGTGCCAGCAGCAGGCGGTTGCGTTCGCCCCCCGAGAGCGACTTGACCGGCGAGCGCGCTCGCTGGGGGGCGAACAGGAAGTCGCCGAGGTAACCGATGACGTGCTTCCTGTCGCCCCCGATGTCGACATAGTCCGACCCCGGGCTGATGACCTCGGTGAGCGGCAGCTCGGGATCGAGTTGCTCGCGCAGCTGGTCGAAGTAAGCCACGCTCTGGCGGGTGCCGCGGCGTACCGAGCCCTGATCGGGCTCCACGTCGCCGAGGATGAGCTTCAGCAAGGTGGTCTTGCCCGCACCGTTGGGGCCGATGAGGCCGATACGGTCACCACGCATGATGCGGGTCGAGAAGTCGCGTACCACCAGCTTGTCGCCATAGCGCTTGGATACGTGGGTGAGTTCGGCAACCATCTGCCCGCTCTTGTCTCCCGTATCGACCGCCAGGCTGACGCTGCCCAGGCGGTCGCGGCGCGCCGCGCGCTCTCGGCGCAAGGCTTCGAGGCGGCGCACGCGGCCCTCATTGCGGGTACGGCGGGCCTCCACGCCCTTGCGAATCCACACCTCTTCCTGGGCGAGGAACTTGTCGAAGCGTGCCGCGGCCTTGTCCTCGGCGTCGAGTTCCTCCGCCTTGCGGCGCTGGTAGTCGGAAAAGCGCCCGGGGTAGCTCGCCAGACGGCCGCGGTCGAGCTCGATGATGCGGGTCGCGACGTGGTCGAGAAAGACGCGATCGTGGGTGATGACGATGACCGCACCGCGAAAGTCGCGGATCAGCTCTTCGAGCCACAGGATGCCATCGAGGTCGAGGTGGTTGGTGGGCTCATCGAGCAGCAACAGATCGGGCTCGGCCACCAGCGCACGCGCCAGCGCGACGCGCTTGACGCCGCCCCCCGACAGACTGGAAACCTTTGCCGCGGGATCGAGTCCGAGGCGGGCGACGACCTGCTCGACGCGCTGGTTCAGGCGCCAAGCGGCGGCGGCTTCGACCGCATGCTGCAGGGCATCGAGCCGTGCCAGCGCCTCGGGCGTGGCATGCTCGGCGACCGCAAGCATGGCCGCGTGATAATCGACCAGCAGCTTCGCGGCGCCACCGAGTCCGTCGGCGATGGTCTCGAAGACGTCGCGCTCGAGGCCGAAGTCGGGCTCTTGAGGCACATAGGCCGTGACCATCTCGGCCTGCCGCCAGACTGTGCCATCATCGAGCGCGGCCTGGCCGGCGAGCACCCGCAGCAAGCTGGATTTGCCCGAGCCGTTGCGTCCGATCAAGGCGACACGCTCGCCTGCATCGAGCTGGAAACCGACGCGATCGAGCAGGTCGACATGACCGAAGGCGAGACAAGCGTTATCGACTGAAAGAAGAGGCATCTGCGCGGTTGCGGCAATCGGCCGCGGGTTCGGGAGAGGGGCGTCGATTTTAGCCGGCTGCGGGCGCTCAGAGCGGATTACCGCATAATGCAGTGCACAAATCCGCCCAAGGCGGCAATTTCGCGGGCGTGGCAAGCTCATCGCGGCACGCCCGACGGCAACACGGAACAGCATCAGGAAAAGACATATGGAACGATTGCTCGAACGCTTCGGCGACCACGACGAGGATCAGGTCGCGTTGTGGGCAAGCCTGGTGGGGAAGTTGCGTCCGGCCAGGGCCGACCAGGCCGACGAAGCCATCGAGAACCTGCGCGCGCTGCAACGTCTGCTGTCGCGGCGGGCGGACCTGCTCGCAAACCTGCGCGCCGCATGCCTGCGCCTTTTCAACGAGCGCAAGCAGGTCACGATGTACGTCTCGTCGGGCCTGCTGCCTTCGACGGGCTTCTTCTCCGAGACCTCTCACCGCATCGGCAACCGGCTGCTGCCGGAGGTGGTGGACACCACGCACCTGAAGGATTTCCTGTCGGCGATCTTTCACCGCGTGGATGACGAGCAGTGGGTCAATGCCATCCCGGACGATGACTGGGTGGCGTTCCTGGGTCTGCTCGTCGGCCATCAGTCGCCGATGTTCGAAGAAGATGCCAACGCCCTGCCCCAGGCCGTGCGCGAGGTACTCGAGGCGTTGCGGGTGCTGTCCTTTCATGTCTCGGCGATCGGCCTGGACCGCGAACTGGTGCGCATCGACCCCAACCTGGAGGAGCACGAGTCGCCCTTCCTTGCCCAGAACGCCGAACTGCTGAGCTACATCCAGCATTACAGCGACTGGTGGACGACGCCAGGCGCACTGATTGCCGATGACAAGCACCTGATGGTGATGCTGCATCAGTGCGACGAGATCCTGCAGCGGGTGCGCAAGCGTGCCACCCGCATCGGCACCAGCCTTACCCTCACCTTCAAGCTCGAACGCCTGCGCCAGCACCTGGAACGCATCAACGAGTTGGTGGCCCTGCTCGGTGAGCTGCGCACCCGGCGCGTGGTCGAAGACGCCGCGCCGCGCATCGTGCGCCTGTTCAAGACCCTTGTACGCGCCGAGTGCCGCAAGAACATCCTCTCCGACTACTGGGGCAAGAACGTCGAGCTGCTGTCGCTGCGCATGACCGAGAGCGCCAGCAAGACGGGCGAGAAGTACATCACCAATTCACGCGGCGAGTACTTCGGCATGCTCGCCTCGGCCGCACTCGGTGGCCTCATCATCGCCTTCATGGCGGCCAACAAGATCGTGCTCGGCAGCCAGGGCTGGGCACCACTCAACGAGTTGCTGTCGTTCTGCCTCAACTATGGCCTGGGCTTCGCCCTCATCCACATGCTGGGCGGCACGGTGGCGACCAAGCAGCCGGCAATGACGGCCAACGCCATCGCCGCCTCCATCGGCGAGGCCAAGGGCAAGGGGCGCGACCTCGAGGAGCTTGCCGACCTCATCGTACGCACCATCCGCAGCCAGGCCGCAGCGATCGCGGGCAACATCGGCGTGGCCATCCCGATCGCGCTGGTGGTGGGCCTGATCATCCACTTCGCCACTGGCAGCCACTTCGTGTCGCCCGAAAAAGCCCACCACCTGCTCGACGAGATCGATCCGCGTGGCGGAGCGCTCTTCTTTGCGGCCATTGCCGGGGTATGCCTGTTCATGTCGGGACTGATCGCCGCCTTCTACGACAACCTGTCGGCCTACAACCGAGTACCGCAACGCCTGCGCCAGTTGCGCTGGCCCAGGCGACTGCTGGGTGCAGCGCGTGCCGAACGACTGGTGAGCTATATCGAGAACAACCTTGGCGCGCTGGCCGGCAACGTCTTCTTCGGCTTTCTGCTCGGCGGTGCGACCGCCATCGGCGTGCTTTTCGGCCTGCCCATCGACATCCGCCACATCGCCTTCTCATCGGCCTATCTGGGCTATGCATCGGTCGCACTCGATTTCGCCGTGCCGCTGACCACGGTGGCCATCGCATTCTCGGGCGTACTCCTGATCGGGCTGGTGAATCTGCTGGTCAGCTTCACGCTGACGCTGAGCGTGGCGATGCGCGCGCGCCGCATCACCTTCGAGCAAGGCCGCAGCCTCGGCGGCCTGTTGCTTCGCCGCCTGCTGCGTGCGCCGCGCGCCTTCCTGCTCCCCCCGCGCCCGGGCGACGCCGCACTTGGTCAGGCGCCACCAAACAGCTAGAATGCGCGCCCTGAGTCCTCGTCATAGTTCAATGGATAGAACGGGCGCCTCCTAAGCGCCAGATCCAGGTTCGATTCCTGGTGACGGGACCAATTCGACAATTCAACCCCTCCTCGCTGCACGGCTGCGGCACGCCGTGCGCGGCACATTGGTCCCCGGCCTGCATGCTCCGTTACCCGCACGTGCTGTTCGACCTCGACGGCACCCTGATCGATTCAGCCCCTGCCATCCTCGCCAGCTACCGCGAAGCGTTTGTGGCTGCGGCTTGCGAGCCCGTGGTGCCGATCGACGCCGGCATCGTCGGCCCCCCGCTGCTCGAGACCCTGCAGATGCTGACGGGCAGCAAGGACAGCGCACTGCTCGACACCCTCGCCGGGCACTTCAAGGCCAGCTACGACAACACGGGATACCGCCAGACGGCGGCCTACGGCGGGGTGACGGAAATGCTCGAGCGCCTGACGGCGGCAGGCTGTACGCTGTCGATCGCCACCAACAAGCGCCTGCACCCGACACGGCTGATTCTCGACCACCTGGGCTGGAGCCGTCATTTTGCCGCCGTTTATGCCCTGGACGCATTCGAGCCACGCCTGCCAAACAAGGCCGCCATGATCGCGCGCCTGATGCAGGACCGTGCGATTCCCCGCGATCAGGCGGTCTACGTGGGCGACCGCAGCGAGGACGGCGAGTCTGCAGACGCCAATGGCCTGCCCTTCCTGGCCGCCACCTGGGGCTACGGCAGCCTGGAGGCCGGCGAGATGGCGCCGCACTGGCGCGCAGTGTCCACCCCCGCGGCGCTGGCCGAGGACATCCTCGCACCGGCCTGAACGCCAGGCTTTCAGCCTACCTCACCTCGCCGAGCAGGCGGTGCAGATGCTCGACGGGAATCGCGTAACTGATGCCCGAGGGGTCGGACAACACGCTCTCCTTCGTACCCTTGACGAACACCATGTTGAGCACGCCCAGCACAGCGCCGCTTGCCGGATCGTACAGGGGGCTGCCGCTGTTGCCTGGATAGGCGGTGGCGTCGAGCTGGTAGACACGAAAGACGTCGTTTGCCAGGCGGCGAACCAGGGCGGGATTGAGGTCGCGGGCATTGGCCTGCGGAATGCCGATCGGCGTGATCGCGGAGACGATGCCACGGTGCGTGACCGGCGTCATGCCGAGCACGTTGCCGATCGGAAAGCCGGTAAAGGCGATTTCCTGCCCTTCGCGTACGCCGCCACTGGCAGCCAGACGCAGAGCGGGTAAGGCCGGCCCTGCGCCGAGCTTGAGTACGGCAAGGTCACGACCGCGATCGGTCGCGGCGACGCTGGCCGTGCGCACGGTGCCGGTCTGCCCGTCCCCCGGCAGCACGATGACGAGGGCCTCCATGTTGGCCGTATCGAGACGCTCGGGCAGGACGTGCGCATTGGTGGCGACGAGCTGCCCATCGCCAACGACGAAACCCGTGCCGCGAAACTGGAAGGCCGGGCTGCGGGTACGCTGGTAGGTGCCCACCGCCACGATCGAGGGCTTGATACGCGGCACCGTGGCGACGAGATCGGCACGTGCGCCCGTCGGCAGGAACAGTGCCCCAGGCAGGGCTAGCGCGGCCGCCAGCAGGCGGCGACGGGTCGGATCGTGCCGCGGTGACGGGCCGCGCGCGTTCATGAGTCGTGATCCTCCTGGCTCGCCAGGCGCAGGGTCTTGAGGCGCGGACTGGGCGCAACCACGCGACTGTCGTACGGATGCCGCCCCTGCCCGACATGGCGCAGGATGCGCTCGACATAGGCCTGCGTTTCCCGGTACGGCGGCACGCCGCGAAAACGGTCCACCGCGCCCTCGCCCGCGTTGTAGCCGGCCGCAGCCAGTGCAACATCGCCCTCGAAGTAGGCGAGCAACCAGCGCAGGTAGGCAAGTCCCCCGCGAATGTTCTGCTCGGGATCATAGGGCTTGGTGACCTTGAAGCGCGCTGCCGTCTCCGGGATGAGTTGCATGACCCCCATGGCGTTCTTGGGCGACAGGGCTTGCGGATTCAGTGCCGACTCGGTGAGCGCGATCGCAAGCGCCAGTTGCGGCTGAATGCCGTAGCTGGGCGCCAGTGTGACGAGCAGGCGGGCAACCTCCTGCCGCTCCGCAGGCAGGCGCGCCACGAGCGCCTCGACCGGCCAGCGCGGCGGCATGATCTCGGCCGGCGTATGCAGGCAGCTCGGCACATCGCCCGCCGCCTCACCGGTGAAGCGCAGCATGCGCTCGGCGTGCGCATGGCCGAGCTTGGCAGCCATTGCGAACAGGGTGCTCGCATAGGCGTCGTTGCGCTCTACGCCGCGCCCGTTGGCGTACATCCAGCCAAGGGCGTACATACCTTCGGCATCACCGAGTCGAGCCGACTCGCAGTACAGCCGCGCTGCATAGACCTGATCGCGGGGCACGCCCTCGCCATGCTCGTAACCCAGCGCCTCCTCGGCGAGGTAGCGCGCCTGCTGCGCGAACGCCGCCGCGACGACATCGCTGCTCACCGCGCCAACAGGCGCCGTACCGACACCGGCGAGGCAAACCCCCACAAGCATACGGTGCAGGCGTGCGCGCCACTCACCCTCACTGCGGCATGTGGAGGACCTGCGTGTGAGACCGAATGCGCTATCGACCATGATTCATGTATGGCAGATCTCTGTCATCGACGCCAGCCGGATACGCAAGTCCGACGAAGCGCACGCTCGCCACGCCCACAACCCCGTACCTGCGCTCACAGCGACTTCCGCAGCTCGCTGGCCTCAGCGTGAATCGGCGTCCCATCCTTGAGGCGTGGCAGGAGGGCATCGAGCTGGCTGCGCGCATCATTCGCACGCCCGGCCTTGACGTAGGCGCGGGCAAGGTTGAGATGCAGCGGCAGCAGATCCGGCCCCAGCTTCACCGCGCGCTCGAGATTGGTCACCCCGGCATCGAAGTCTCCGCGCTCGACCTGGATCATGCCCACGGTGTCGATGATCGCGGGGTTGTCCGGCGCCAGGCGCAAAGCCTGCTCGGCGTACTCGAACGCCTTCGGATCCTTGACCTGGCTGGCAGTCCACGCGAGGTTGTTGAGGATGAGCGCGTTCTGCGGCGCCATCTCGTGCATGCGCGCGAAGAGGTCGTGGGCGTCACGATGCCTGCCATCGACGAGCGCCCGCTCGGCAAGGTATCCGCGCACGGCTATATCGGTGGGGTTCTTCTGCAACCAGTCTGCCGCCAGGCGGTCAGCCTCGGCCTTGCGCTCGGCAAGCAACAACACGGTATGTAGCCTGCTGACCACCTGGGCGCCGCCGTTGCGCTCCAGCGCCTTGCGGAAAGCGGCCTCCGCGGCCTTCCAGTCGCGCCCGACACCATGGATTTCGGCTTCGAAGAAGTACCCGATGGGTGCATCGGGCTGGCCAGCCTGGATGTCACGGGCAATACGCAGCGCCTCAGCGGCGTCGCCGCGCGCCATCACAGCCGCGATCAGACGCTGCTGGATGTCAACCGCGGCGGGCGCAATGGAGAGTGCGCGGCGCAACGACTGCTCCGCCGCCGTCTTGTCGCCCAGCATGGTGTAGACCTCGGCAAGGAACAAGTGCGGCTGCGGCGAACGCGGCATCAGACCCGCTAGCCGGTTGAGCGAGGAGATACCCTGCTGGCTGTCACCCGCAGCGACCTGCGCCCGGGCAAGGGCTTCGACCGCACGCACCTCGTCAGGGTGCGCGGCGGCCAGCTTCTGCGCAACCTGCAGCGCACGCGGGAATTCGCGCTGCTGCAGGTGATGTGACACCAGGGCGAGATTGGCCGCTACACCGCCCGGTGCGGCACCGTCGGCGCGCTCCAGGGTGGCAAGTACTTCCGCAGCAGCCGCGCCGGTGGCGCGCTGAAGTTCGGCCAGTGCAAGGTGTGCTTCCACGTTTCGCGGATCGCGCTGGATGACCGCCCTGATCCGTGCCAAAGCGCCCTCCGGCTGACGCTCTGCGAGATCCAGACGCGCAAGGTTGACCGCTGCGGCAAGATAACCCGGCTGCAGCGCGAGCGCCTTTTCGAACGCGGCACGTGCCGCGGGAACGTCGCGCTTCGCGAGCATCAGGCCACCGCGCAGATTGTGCACCAGCGGGTTGTCGGGCTGCTTCTGTTCGAGTTGCAGTTGCGCCTCGAGGGCCTTGTCCGCCTCCCCCCTGCGCAGATGCGCCACGACAAGGGCAAGGTCGGCCTGAATCGCAGCCTGATCCATCTGTGCGGCGGACTCCAGGTCGGCAAACGCGGCATCGGCATCGCCGCTGGCCATGCGTGCCACCCCCAGGCGCAAGCGCGCGCGGGCATCCTCCGGGGCAGCCTCGGCCGCCTTGGCGAAATACTCCTCGGCACGCTGGTAGTCGTTGTTGGCAATGAACACCTGCCCGGCCAGCGCCAGTACGCGGGGGCTCGGATCGGGCATCTGCAGCATGGGCTGGAGCAATTCGAGCGCGCGCGTCGCGTCGCCGGTGGCGAGATGCGACGCGATGAGCATCTGCCTCGCCATCAGCTGTCCGGGCGCGCGCTCCAGCACTCGCCCGAGATGTGTGCGCCCGAGCACATGCTCGTTCATGCGCACCATCACCGTGCCGGCGAGGAGCTCAGCGGGAAGATAGTTCGGTGCCTGCTTGAGGACCTGCATCAGGCCATCGCGCGCTTCGCTCAGGCGCTCGGCGCGGTAATCCATGAAGGCACGCAGGTAGCGCGTGGTCGGATGGGCAGCCGCAACCGATTGCATGGCGGCCAGTGCCCGCTCGGCTTCTTCGAACTGCCCCTTGCGCATCAGCAGAGAGACGTGATTGAAGTGATAGTGGACGGTCCCGGGCGAGGCCTTGAGCGCAGCCTGCAGCGCCTGCACCGCCGCATCGAGGTCTCCCTTGCTGACGAGAATGTCGCTGAGCACTGCATGTGCCTCTGCATGCGCCTCGGCACGGGCGATCGCATCCCTGGCCTGAGCCTCCGCAGCATCGAGTTCGCCCTTTACCAACAGGGCACGAGCCAGCCCGACGCGGGCATCGGCCTGGGCCGGATCGGCCGCGATCGCATCGCGGTAGGCCTTGAGCGCCTTGTCGACATCACCCTTGCCAAAGTGGGCGTCGCCAAGCGCGCCAAACACTACAGCCTGCGCTCTTGCGTCGGGCAGGCGGGTGCCTTCGAACTCCTTGAGCACCGCGTCGAACTCGCCGGCGCGGACCATCGCCTGAAGCAATAGCGGAATGACCTCCTCGCGCGCATGCCCCAGCTCGCTGGCACGGCGCAACTCCTTGACGGCACCTGGAATCTCGCCCTGCTGGAGATTGATCTTGCCCAGCAGGAAACGCGCCTCGGTCAGGCTGCCATCTTCCTGCAGCGCATTCTTGAGCTGGATGCTGGCCGCGGTGAGGTCGTTCTTTGCGATGTAGTCCTTGGCCGACCCGAGCATCTCCTCGGTACTGGCGCCGCAGCCAGTCAACAGGGCGGACACCAGCGCGGTCACCGCCAGCCCACCCGCAGCACGCGACCAGCTGCTACGAGGCATCGAGTGGTTTTCTTGACTCACGAACCATTCTCCTTCTTGAGGCCGAAGCGGCCCAGCAGATCATAGAGCGAGGGCCGGCTCACGCCGAGTATCTCGGCTGCGCGGGCAACATTGCCGTTCGTACGTGCCATCACCTTGAGCACGGCACCGCGCTCGGCCTCATCGCGAACCTGGCGCAGGTTGAGGTGCTCGAGACTATCGTCGGGCGTCTGCAGTCCGAGGTCGGCTGCGGTGATGCAGTCGCCCTCGGCCATGATGACGGCGCGCTTCATGCAGTTCTCGAGCTCGCGCACGTTGCCGGGCCAGCGATGCGCCTCGATCGCCGACAACGCATCATCGGCAAGTACGAGCGAACGCCGTGCATTATCACGCGCAAAACGTTGCGCGAATGCGTGCGCAAGCAAGGTCGCGTCACCCTCGCGCTCACGCAACGCGGGAATCTCCACGACGATCTCGGCCAACCTGTAGTAGAGATCCTCGCGGAATACACCGGCGTGGATCTGCGCCTTCAGGTCACGGTGCGTTGCACATACGATGCGCACGTCGACCGGTATCTCCTCGCGCCCACCGATGCGTTCGATGCAGCGTTCCTGCAAGAAGCGCAGCAGCTTGGCCTGCAGAGGAAGCGGCAGATCGCCGATCTCGTCGAGGAAGAGCGTGCCACGGTGAGCGGTCTCGATCTTGCCCTGGGTCTGCTTGACCGCGCCGGTGAAGGCCCCCTTCTCGTAACCGAAAAGCTCGCTCTCGAGCAGAGCGTCGGGGATGGCGGCACAGTTGATCGCGACGAAACGCTCGTTGGCGCGCGGCGACAGTGCATGCAGGCCGCGCGCAAGGATCTCCTTGCCCGTCCCGCTTTCTCCAAGCAGGGCTACCGTCACCGAGGCCGAGGCCAGCTTCTCGATCGTTCGGCAGATCTTGAGCATCGCCGGGTCGCGCGTGAGCAGACCGGACAGGGGCCCCGCCTGCAGCGCAGACAGGCGCGCATTTTCCATCTGCAGGTCGTGCATGCGGAAAGCGCGATCGATGGTGAGGATCAGCAGTTCGGGCTCGAAGGGCTTCGCAAAGAAATCGTAGGCCCCCATTCCTACCGCCTTCACCGCATTCTCACGGTCATGCTGGCCGGTGAGTACGATGACTTTGGTATCGGGCGCAAGCGTGAGGATCTCTCGCAACAGCCTGAAGCCTTCAGTGACATCATCGGGCGCGGGCGGCAGGCCAAGGTCCATCGTGACGACCGCAGGCTCATGCTTGCGCAGTTGCGCAATCGCACTCTCACGATCACCGGCCACAACCGTGTCACAAGCGTCGAGCGCCCAGCGCATCTGTTTCTGCAGCGCCGGGTCGTCCTCGACGATCAAAAGCGTTCGCTGCTTGTCTGACATGGGATTCCGTTACTCCTGCACCCGATACCGGGATCACTGGCCGCGCTGATTGCGCGGCAGGGTTATCGTCACACGCGTCCCCTTGCCCACTTCGCTCTCGAAACGGACTTGACCACCAATCTCACCGAGATACTGGCGTGTCTCGAACACACCGATCCCCATGCCGCTCGTCTTGGTCGTCTGAAAGGGTCGCGACAATCGCTCGCGAAGAAAGTCCGCGGTCATGCCACAACCGCTGTCCTCTACCACAACCTGCAGCGCATCGCCGGCCTCGGTTACGGTCACGGCCACCTTACCATCCTCATCCGTGGCATCCAGTGCATTTTGCACGACATGCCCAATGATTCGCTCCAGCCGCTGCGGATGCGCATTGACCTCGAGCGGCGCTGCCGCTTCGAGCCGCAGTTCGACCGCTGGCCGCAGTGCCCGCCTCGAATGACAGACCGCCTCGAGGAGCGTGACAAGCTCGACTGGCCGCGGGGGATCGATCGAGCGCTTCTCCTGGAGTTGTGTCATCAGCCCGCGCATGCGCGCCTCAACATGGGCAACGGTTTCGAGCATGTCCTGCTGGAACTCCGGGTTGTCTCGATGCCGCTCGGCGTTGCGCAACATCAGCGAGAGCTGCGCAACGAGGTTCTTCAGATCGTGCACGACAAAGGCCGACATGCGATTGAAGGAATCGAACTTGCGCGCCTCCAGTAGCGCCTCGGCGGCGAGCATCCGCTCGAGATAACCCGCAGCTTGTCGCTGTGCGGTCTTCAGCAGGTCCAGCACCTCCCAGTCGATCTCGAACGGCGTACGCGGCGAACCAAGCACGACAAAGCCGATGAGCTTGTCCGAAGCCTTGAGGGGAATCACCAGCCACGCGTCACCAAGATCGGACAAGCCAGAGGGCAGCACCAGGCCCTCGTAGTGCCCCGGCCGCGCACGGAACTCCGCCAGGTTGATGACCCATTCGCGCTCATCCAGGAAGCGGACAAAAACGGAATCCTGCGCCTCGACCCAGTCGGACGCGGGCTGATTGAGGCGCGAATGCATTGCAAAGTTGCCAAACGCGTCGCGCAACCAGAGCCCCCCTCCCGGACTCTCGACGAGGTCACACAGCGCCTTGACCACCGATTGTCCAAGGTCGAGCCCCGAATCGCTCGATGACAGCGCCTGGGTGAAGCGCAGCCACTCATTGCGGTAGTCGTAGCGGTACGAGAACAGGTGCTTGCTGATCAGGACGCGCAAGCGTGCTCGCAAGCTGCCCGAGAACAACAGAGCGCCAAGCAGGACCATGCCGGCGAACAGCAGGGTCATCTGCAGCGCCCGGCCCCAATCACCGCCGAAGTAGCGCACGTAGTACGCTGCCCCCGCGATGACCAGCAGATAGACCCCGGCTCCAGCCAGCGCTGTCGAGTGAAAGACCACCTCGCGCGAAACGGACATCCTGAGCGTCCACGACGGACTGCGGATACCCGCAAGCACGATCAGCGGAATGAGCAAGGCATGTACGAGACCGCGAACCGCCCAGACGTCGAAATCGATTCGCGAGAACAGGAACGCGTCGGCGAAAAGATAAAGGTCAAAGATGTACCCTGCCGCCAATGCCAGACAAAGCGGCTTGATACCCCACCGCGAGTTGGCCGGAAGTCCCCGGTACAGCTGCTCGACCAGCATTAGACCAATAACCGCGTGCGCGAGCCAGGCCACCAAGGCCGGCTGTACGGGCAACGCTGCGCGATCGACGACAGCCTCGGTCGCGAGCGCGGCGAACTGGGCCACCAGCACGGCAAGCGCGAGCAGCGCCGGCCAGCGCAGACGCCGCCCCCACAATGGCAGGGAAAGAATGATCAGGAATGCAAACCAGGCACCACCACGCAGCACGTCGAGCAATGCAGCCGCGAGCAAGCCCGCCACGCCCTCGCCGGCAACATTGAACGACGACGCGATCGCCCAAGCACTGGACAGCACGACCGCGGCGAGCAATACACCGCCAGGCAACCCTCCCCGCCAAGCGACGAAGATATACAGCGCGAAAAGCAGATAGGCGGCACCGGCAATTCCGTAGCCCCACGTCGCGATCTCACCCAAGATCAGGCCTCCTCACCTGCCCCGGGCCGGCGCTGAACGGTTGCACTCAGTGCGCACCCTCGCCCGTCAGCACGACGCGCACGGTCTCGAACAACACCAAGGTGTCGAGGATGAGCGTGTGATTCTTCACGTAGTACAGGTCGTACTGCAGCTTTTCGGCCGAGTCATCAACGGACGCACCATACTGATAGCGCACCTGCGCCCAGCCGGTCACGCCCGGCTTGACGCAATGCCGAACCGCGTAGAACGGAATCTGCTGAGTAAGCTGATCAACGAAGTAGGGACGCTCGGGGCGCGGCCCCACCAGACTCATGTCACCGACAAGCACATTGAAGAGCTGCGGCAACTCGTCGATGCGAAGCTTGCGGATCACCCGACCCACGCGGGTCACGCGATCATCGTTCGAACTCGCCCAACGAGGCTTGCCATCACGCTCCGCATCGCGGCGCATGCTACGGAACTTGATCACACGGAATGGCTTTCCGCCCAGCCCCACGCGCTCCTGGCCGTAGAACACTGGCGCACCATCCTCAAGCAGGATCAATATCGCAGTGATGATCATCACTGGCAGGGCCAGAATCAGGAGAAGCGAACCAACCACAAGGTCGAACACCCGCTTGATGAACGTCCGCGCCCACCCCTGACGAAAGCCATCACCGTAGATCAGCCAACTCGCACGCAGCGAATCCAGCCGAATCTGACCGAGCGAGCGCTCGAAGAAAGTGGACAGGTCCAGGATCCGGATACCACCAAGCTTGCAATCGAGCAGTTCGCGCAGGGATAGAACTCCACCTCGCCGCTCGCGCACAGCGACGATCACCTCGTCTACACGGAGCTTGCCAGCAACGTCAAGCAGGCTACCCGGAGGCAAAACCTGACGTGGCTCGACCTCGACACGCTCCTGCCCACCCACAGGAAGGAACCCCACGACATCCACGCTGCGCTGCAAAGGCCGCGTCAGATCCCTGTACACAGCCAGGGCATCCCGTCCGGTCCCCACGATCAGGACACGCGGCACGAAGAAACCTGCAGCCTGGCGCTGATTGACCACCACCCTGAGCATCAGCAGCGAGCACAACAAGACAAGGATGCTCACCTGCATCGGGTGCGGCGCGATCTCCGGCCAGGGCATCAGGCCAAACGTCACGTACGCCACCGGCACACTGACGACGAGGGAGAGTGCCACGCGCGCAAATGCCTGCCTGCGGCAACGCTGATACACAGGCCGGTACAAGCCCATCGCGGCATTGAGACCGATCATGGATGCCGCGAACACCAGCGCGGCAGGCACCCAGGCCGCCCAGTCAAGGGCACCGGGCGCAGCCTGGAAGGCAACAGCCCCCAGCACCACGATGAACAACAGCGCAGCATCGAACAAGACCTGATGCAGCGTATGCGTTGGTAGGTAATGGCTGAAGATCTTCAGCATGGAGAACCTCTGCGTCCGTGGTCGTGTTCGTCGGCTAGACCTTCCGGCCTGCCAGCTCGCCACCAAGATAGCTGATCGACCCATGCACGCCTATTAAATCGATCACGCTCATCGACCAAGAGTCGAAGTTAAAAAATCAATCGAAACAACAGATTCAAGCAAAACCGCAGATCGACACATCCCGCGAGCATTGATTTTAGCATGTGGAGACGGTAGCTTTCCGAGGCTAGACCCCTCACCCACCCCAGGAGAAAAGCATGAGCAGCACGGCCCGCGATTTCGCTGAAGTTTATGGATATCGATTCGAAGACCTCACCGTTGGCATGAACGCCGCAGTCTCACGCACCGTCAGCGAAGCGGACATCCTGCTGTTCGCTGGCGTTTCGGGTGACACCAACCCAGTACACCTGGACGAAGAGTTCGCTGCCAGCACGATGTTTGGCGGACGTATCGCGCACGGCATGCTCTCCGCAGGCTTGATCTCCGCCGCCTTCGGAACCCGCCTGCCCGGTCCCGGCTGCATCTACCTTTCCCAGAACCTCAAGTTCAAGGCACCGGTCAAGGTCGGTGATACGGTCGTTGCGCGTGTTACGGTCAAAGAGCTGAAAGTCGAAAAACGCCGCGCCGTTTTCTCGACGGTTTGCACTGTGCGAGGGGCAGTCGTTCTCGACGGCGAAGCCGAGCTGCTCGTACCGGCACGCGACTGACTCATCCCCCACTACGCGCCCGACCGAACGTCAGCCTTGCCGCGTTTTCGAGCGCGTTGTGGGTGGCGTTTATGTTTATTCGGCGCGTTGACGTAACAAAGCCCTGCTTTCTTTTGAGAGCAGGGCTTTGTTTTGTGGGTTAGTCTGACGATGACCTACTTTCACGAGGGCGGACCTCACTATC
>WPCG01121276.1_pt1 | contig 120199 bp, 108 predicted proteins | sample 5403311 | NCBI WGS metagenome assembly WPCG01 (sample SAMN12869467, study PRJNA574797) | sludge metagenome | isolation source: wastewater treatment of Control | place: China:Beijing | collected 2019-05-17 | reverse complement strand
CCAAGTCGATGCCGATTGTCATAGAGTTGTTCATGGTCTCCTCCCATCTCCTTTCGCTATCAATAGATGTTTAGCATCTATCCTCTGGCGCATCGCGACGCCGTAGAGGGAGAGGGAGGAGACCATCTTATCGAGCGCCTGTTCGACGACAGCTCCCAGTAGCGGCTAGGCTGCAGGTTGGCTTCACTCCCAGCCTGCCATGGCGGTGTTCCTCCGCAGACTCGAACCTGCCGTCCAAAGCCTTTATCATCCCCGGCATGTTTAGCCGAGACCGCCATGAACGTACCTGAACTCCCTCCGCCCAGTGCTGCCGATCAGCAGGCCATCGGTCGTTTTGTCGATGCCCTGTGGCTGGAGCGTGGCCTGGCGGACAAGAGCCTGGAGGCCTATCGCACCGACCTGAGCCTGCTGGCCGGCTGGTTGCAGGGGCGTGGCGGGCTGTATGCGGCCTCGCGGCCCCTGCTGATGGAGCATCTGGCCTGGCGCATCAATGCCGGCTATCAGGCGCGTTCCACCGCGCGTCTGTTGTCCTGTGTGCGCGGCTTCTATCGGCATGCCCTGCGTGAGGGTTTGATCGGCGAAGACCCGACGCTGGATATCGCCATGCCCCGGCTGGGCCGGCCGTTGCCCGAGACGCTGAGCGAGGCGGATGTGGAGGCGCTGTTGGCGGCGCCGGATATCGATGACAGTCTCGGGCTGCGTGATCGCTGCATGCTCGAGGTGCTGTATGCCTGCGGCCTGCGGGTCAGCGAACTGGTCGGGCTGCGGCTGGACCAGTTGAATCCGCGCCAGGGTGTGTTGCGCATCGTCGGCAAGGGTAGCAAGGAGCGGCTGGTGCCGCTGGGAGAGGAAGCGCTGGCGTGGATCGTGCGCTACTGTGCCGAGGCGCGTCCGGCGCTGCTCAAGGGCAAGCCCAGTGATGTGCTGTTTCCCAGTCAGCAGGCCCGGGAGATGACCCGGCAGACCTTCTGGCACCGGATCAAGCTGCACGCCGCCCAGGCCGGCATCCGCCGCCCGCTGTCGCCTCATACGTTACGGCATGCCTTCGCCACCCATCTGCTCAATCACGGCGCCGACCTGCGCGTGGTGCAACTGTTGCTGGGCCACAGTGACCTGTCCACCACGCAGATCTATACCCACGTCGCCAGGCACCGCCTGCGCGAGCTGCATGCCAGTCATCATCCCCGTGGGTGAGAAGCGGGTTTCATGTTAAGCTTGCCAGTCTTTCGGGATCTGTTAGGGATCGATATATGCGACTGAAACACTTGGCAGGTGGCCTGCTGACCCTGTGGGCGGCCCAGTCCTGGGCGGATGCACAACAGAACATTCGCCAGAGTCTGGACAGTCTGAACTTTCCGATGTCGGTCTCGAGCATTTCCGAGACTCCGGTCAGCGGTCTGTATCAGATCCAACTGCAGAACGGACGGGTGCTGTATGGCAGCGCCGATGGTAGTTATCTGTTTCAGGGCGCGATGATCGCGGTCAATGGTGGCCAGCCGCGCAACCTGACCGCCGAGGTCGAGGCCAAGGCCATTGGCGAGGTGATCAATGGTATCCCGACCGAGGAGCTGGTGGTCTTTGCTCCCGAACAGCCGAAAACGCACATCACCGTGTTCACCGATGTGGATTGTGGTTATTGCCGCAAGCTGCATGAGGAAATCGGCGATCTGAACGCGCTGGGCATCGAGGTGCGCTATGCGGCGTTCCCGCGTGCCGGGGCTGACAGCAAGACCGCCGAGGTCATGCGCTCGATCTGGTGTGCGGACGACCGCCAGAGCGCCATGACCCGCGCCAAGCAGGGCAAGTCGGTGACCCCGGCCACCTGCGACGATCCGGTGGCCGAGCAGTATCAACTGGGTGGCCAGGTGGGTGTGCAGGGCACGCCGGCGATCTTCATGGCCAATGGCACCCTGGTGCCTGGCTACAAGCCGGCCCAGGCGCTGGCGCAAGAGGCCATCGCCAACAAATAGCGGCTCACCGATGGTGGGCCGGGCAACGCAGTTACAACATACAGTTACTACAACATGGATAAACGTGGGGGCTTGGTTTGAAACCGGTCAAAGTGGGTATATGTGGTCTGGGCACCGTCGGCGGTGGCACCTTCAATGTTCTGCAGCGCAACGCCGAGGAGATTGCCCGCAGGGCAGGCCGGGCGATCGAGGTGACCCATATTGCCACCCGGCACCCGAACCCATCCTGCAACATCGGTGACAACGTCCAGGTCTGTGACGACGCCCTGGCACTGGTCAACAACCCCGACATCGATATCATCGTCGAGCTGATCGGTGGCTACGGCCTGGCCCTGGAGATCGTCATGCAGGCCATCGCCAACGGCAAGCATGTGGTCACCGCCAACAAGGCGCTGATCGCCGTACATGGCAACGAGATCTTCGCCGCCGCCCGGGATAAGGGCGTCATGGTTGCCTACGAGGCCTCGGTCGCCGGTGGCATCCCGATCATCAAGGCGCTGCGCGAAGGCCTGGCGGCCAACCGCGTGCAGTGGGTGGCGGGTATCATCAACGGTACCGGCAACTTCATCCTCACCGAGATGCGCGACAAGGGCCGCGCCTTCCCGGATGTACTGGCTGAAGCCCAGGCACTGGGTTATGCCGAGGCTGATCCGACCTTTGACGTGGAAGGCATCGATGCGGCGCACAAGCTGACGATCCTGGCTTCCATTGCCTTCGGTATCCCGCTGCAGTTCGACAAGGCTTACACTGAAGGTATCACCAAGCTGACGGCGGCTGATGTGAAGTATGCTGAAGCCTTCGGCTATCGCATCAAGCACCTGGGTATCGCCCGGCGCACCAAGAACAGGAAGGGTGTGGAGCTGCGCGTGCACCCGACGCTGATCCCCGAGGATCGCCTGCTGGCCAATGTGCACGGGGTGATGAACGCGGTCATGGTCAATGGCGATGCGGTGGGATCGACCCTGTATTACGGCGCCGGCGCCGGTGCCGAACCGACCGCCTCGGCGGTGGTGGCCGACATCATCGATGTGACCCGAGCGGTGTCCTGTGATCCGGATAGCCGTGTGCCGCACCTGGCATTCCGTGCCGAGGCTCTGTCCGATCTGCCGGTACTGCCGGTCACCGAGGTCAAGACCGCCTACTACCTGCGCCTGCATGCCCAGGATCGCCCCGGCGTTCTGGCCAGGGTCGCCAGCATCCTGTCCGAGCGCGGTATCAATATCGAATCGATCATGCAGAAGGATGTGGAAGAGCAGGACGGTCTGGTACCCATCATCATTCTCACCCACCGCGTACGCGAGAAGAGCATGAACGAGGCTATCGCTGCGCTGGAAGCGCTGGATGAAGTCAGCAGCCCGCTGATGCGGATCCGTGTGGAACACCTGGATTAACCCGAGCTTGAAGCTCAGACCGAAGGTTTGAACAGATGCGTTATATAAGTACCCGCGGCCAGGCGCCGGCCCTGAATTTCGAAGAAGTGCTGCTCGCCGGACTGGCGTCCGACGGCGGCCTGTACGTGCCGGAGAACCTGCCGCGTTTCACCCAGGAAGAGATTGCTTCCTGGGCCGGCCTGCCGTACCACGAACTGGCCTTCAAGGTGATGCGCCCGTTCGTTGCCGAAAGCATTTCCGATGCCGATTTCAAGGCCATCCTGCAGGATACCTACGGCGTCTTCGCGCACAACGCGGTGGCGCCGCTGCGCCAGCTGAACGCCAACGAGTGGGTGCTGGAGCTGTTCCACGGCCCGACCCTGGCGTTCAAGGACTTTGCCCTGCAGCTGCTGGGTCGTCTGCTGGATCACTTCCTGACCAAGCGCGGCGAACGGGCGGTGATTCTCGGTGCCACCTCCGGTGATACCGGCTCGGCAGCCATCGAAGGCTGCCGCCGTTGCGACAGCGTGGATATCTTCATCCTGCACCCGCACAACCGGGTGTCGGAAGTGCAGCGCCGGCAGATGACCACCATCGCCGGCGACAACATCCACAACATCGCCATCGAAGGCAACTTCGACGACTGCCAGGAGATGGTCAAGGCCAGCTTCGCCGACCAGGGCTTCCTCAAGGGCAACCGCCTGGTCGCGGTCAACTCGATCAACTGGGCGCGGATCATGGCGCAGATCGTCTACTACTTCCATGCTGCCCTGCAGTTGGGCGGCCCGCAGCGCTCCATGGCGTTCTCGGTGCCGACCGGCAACTTCGGCGATATCTTCGCCGGCTACCTGGCGCGCAACATGGGGCTGCCGATCAGCCAACTGGTGGTGGCCACCAACCGCAACGATATCCTGCACCGCTTCATGAGCGGCAACCAGTACGACAAGGATACCCTGCACCCGTCGCTGTCGCCGTCGATGGACATCATGGTGTCGTCCAACTTCGAGCGCCTGCTGTTCGACCTGCACGGTCGCAACGGTGCGCTGGTCAAGGAGCTGATGGACAACTTCCGCCAGAGCGGCAAGCTGTCGGTGGAGCCGGAGCGCTGGACCGAAGCCCGGCGTCTGTTCGACTCGCTGGCAGTGGATGACGAGGCCACCTGCGCGACCATCGCCGAGGTCTACCGCGAGTGCGGCGAGCTGCTCGACCCGCATACCGCGATTGGCGTGCGGGCGGCCCGCGAGTGCCGGCGCAGCATGCTCACGCCGATGATCACCCTGGGCACCGCGCATCCGGTCAAGTTCCCCGAGGCGGTGCGCAAGGCACAGGTACAGGAGCCGCAACTGCCGGCGCACCTGGCCGATCTGTTCGAGCGGGAGGAGCGCTGCACGGTGCTGCCCAACAGCCTCACCGATATCCAGCAGTTCGTTGCCGCCCACGGCAACCGCGGCAAGCCGCTGTAAACCTGCCGGGCCGCGAGGCCCACTGCAGCACCACGCCAACGGCACTCGATCCACAGTCGGGTGCCGTTGGCATTTGTGATGCTGCCATCCTGTGCAAGATCGGTTGTGCAAACCGTAGATTCCTGTTGTCCCACTGTTAGCTTCGCTCTGTTGCCAGGGCGATCACCTCGTGAGATGACAGGAGTTGACTCCGAATGCTCTGGTTTCTGGTATTGCACATCATGGCGCTGGTGTTCTGGATAGCGGCGTTGCTGTACCTGCCTGCCTTGATTGCCAGCCACAGTGGTCGTGGTTCCAGCATGATAGTGCGCAGCAATCCGCATAACTCGATCGAGCGTTTCGTCTTCACCCGGATTGCCACCCCCGCGGCGCTGCTGGCGATCATTGCCGGCACCCTGGTCTTCGTCGTGGACCGGACCGTCGATGGCTGGCTGATCCTCAAGCTGACGGCGGTGACCGCGCTGGTGTTATGCCATGTGCTGATCGGCTTACTGGTGCTGCGGATGGAACGCGGCGGTGAGAAGCCCCTGCGGGGCTGGTGCCTCGCCGCCGGGGCGGTGCTTTGTTGCTTGCTGGTGCTGATTCTCTGGCTGGTGCTGGCCAAGCCTATGCTGGAGTTGCCGCTATGAGCCCGCCAGTGTCACGCTGGCGTCGCTCATTCGGGCTGAGGCGGTTCGGGGGCTTCCTCGAAGTCCACGCCAATTGCATGGTCGTACACCAATTGCCCACCGAGGAAACTGGTGGCGGCAATCGCCAGACCGCTGAGCAGCGACAGGTACAGCCCCCAGGGCAGGATGGCCTGCTCCGCTGCGCCGATGCGCAGCAACCAGTTCAGCGATGCCAGCGACAACAGCATGACGGCGAGTACCGCGTGGCACCAGGCGGTGATCAGCCGACGAATCTGCGGGACTATCAGCAGGTCGAGCAGGCCGACGCTGCCCGACAGCCAGCCACCGAGCGTACCCACGCCAGCCAGCCACAGGCCGGCACGGGCCCAGAAATAATCCGCGGTCAGGGCGTAGGCCAGATCGGTGCCGATCAGGCCGATCAGGGCGGCCACCGGGAAGTGGATCAGCATCGGATGGATCGGGTGGCCACCGATCGACATCTTGCTGGCGATGGATTCATTCATCATGCACGACTCTCTCCTGAACCAAGGTCCGCGTCACACGCACACAAGCGGTATGCCTCAAGCGTAGCAGCCACTGGCCTGACCGGCCTGGCAGCATTATTGGGCGGCTGCAGCGGACCCTATTCCGCACTCGACCCGGCCGGGCCTTCCGCTGCCGGCGCGGCCGGATTGTGGTGGGCGATGGTCGGCTTCGCCACGGTCACCCTGATTGCGGTGGTAAGCCTGTGGCTGTATGCCCTGCGTCGCCGTCCGCGCCAGTGGTCGCAGGAGCAGGCGCGGCGGGTGCACAACCGCTGGATCATCGGTGGTGGGCTGGTTCTGCCGGTGACCAGCATCACCCTGCTGCTGGCGTTCGGCATTCCCATCGGCCACCGCATGCTGCCCCTGCCGCTGGCTGATAGCGAGGTGGTGCGCATCGACGTCACCGCCCGCCAATGGTGGTGGGACGTCAGCTATCCTGACAGTGGCATCCGCCTGCGCGACGAGCTGCATATCCCGGCCGGCACGCCGGTGGACCTGCACCTGACCAGCGACGACGTCATTCACTCCTTCTGGGTGCCGCGCCTGGGCGGCAAGCTGGACATGCTGCCGGGGCGCACCAATGTGCTGCGTCTGCAGGCCGACGAGCCGGGGCTGTACCACGGCCAGTGCGCGGAGTTCTGCGGTATCGGGCATGCACACATGAAATTCACCGTCCGGGCCCATGCGCCGAGTGAGTACGCTGCCTGGCTGGAAGGAGCGACTGGCGATGAGTGAGCAGCAGGACAACGCACAATTGCACGCCCAGTTCGACCGGGTGTGGGGCAACCTGCCGGGCATCGGCGCCCTGGCGGCGGTCAACCACACCTCGGTGGGCCTGCGTTTCATCATTACCGGGCTGTTCTTCTTCCTGGTCGGCGGGCTGTTGGCCATGCTGCTGCGCACCCAGCTGGCCCTGCCGCAGCAGAGCATCATCGGCGCTGAGCTGTACAGCCAGCTGTTCACCATGCACGGCACCCTGATGATGTTCCTGTTCGCCATCCCGATCCTGGAGGGCGTGGCGATGTACCTGGTGCCGAAGATGATCGGCGCGCGCGACCTGGCCTTTCCGCGGCTCGGCGCCATGGGCTATTTCTGCTACCTGTTCGGCGGGCTGATCATCCTTTCCAGCCTGCTGCTGAACATCGCCCCGGATTCGGGCTGGTTCATGTATACGCCGCTGAGCAGCAGCACCTTCTCGCCGGGCCCCGGGTCGGACTTCTGGCTGCTGGGCATCACCTTCGTCGAGATCAGCTCGATGACCGGCGCCATCGAGCTGATCGTGTCCATCCTGCGTACCCGTGCCAACGGCATGTCGCTACGGCAGATGCCGCTGTTCTGCTGGTATATCCTGGCCATGGCGCTGATGATCGTATTCGGCTTTCCGCCGCTGATCCTTGCCAGCATCCTGCTGGAACTGGAGCGGGCCGCCGGCATGGTGTTCTTCGAAGTCGCCGGTGGCGGCGATCCGCTGCTCTGGCAGCACCTGTTCTGGCTGTTCGGCCATCCCGAGGTGTACATCATCTTCCTGCCGGCGGCGGGCATCGTCTCGACACTGATCCCGGTGTTCGCCCGGCGGCCGATCGTCGGCTATCGCTGGATAGTGCTGGCGGTCATCGTCATGGGCTTCATCAGTTTCGGCCTCTGGGTGCACCACATGTTCACCGTCGGCATTCCACAGCTGGCACAGGCCTTCTTCTCCATGGCCAGCATGCTGGTGGCGATCCCCACCACCATCCAGGTCTTCGCCTGGCTGGCCACGCTGTGGACCGGGCGGGTGGTGTGGAACCTGCCGATGCTGTGGATACTCGGCTTTCTGATCATCTTCGTCGCTGGCGGCCTGACCGGGGTGATGCTGGCGCTGGTGCCGTTCAACTGGCAGGTGCACGACACCCACTTCGTGGTCGCCCACCTGCATTACGTGTTGGTTGGTGGCATGCTGTTTCCGTTGATTGCCGGTCTGTATTACTGGTTGCCTCACGTCTCCGGGCGCATGCCATCGAACGTGCTCGGTGCCTGGGCGTTCTGGCTGGTGTTCATCGGCTTCAACGTCACCTTCCTGCTGATGCACCTGACCGGGCTGCTGGGCATGCCGCGGCGGGTGTACACCTACGAGGCAGGACTGGGCTGGGACTGGTTGAACCTGCTGTCGACCATCGGTGGCTTCATCATGGCCATCGGCATCGCCATGTTCCTGCTCGATATCGGCATGCACTTTCGCTTCGGTCGTCGCGCGCCGCGCAATCCCTGGGCGGCGGATACGCTGGAATGGGCAGTGGCCATGCCGGTGACCACCTACAATTTCATCAGCCTGCCGAGCATTCGCAGCCGCCATCCGCTGTGGGACAACCCGCAACTGCCCGACGAGATCGAGCGGGGCGAGCATGCGCTGGCGACCATCCACCACGGACTGCGGGAAACCTGGGGCTCGGATGCGGTGACCGGGCAGGTGCGCGAGCGGGTGCACCTGCCGAGCAACTCCTGGATTCCGCTGCAGACCGGGCTGGCATTGACGGTGGTCTGCCTGGGGCTGCTGCTCAAGAGCTATTGGCTGGCCCTGGCTGCGGTAGTGGTCAGTGCCGTGATCATGTTGCGCTGGAGCTGGCACAACGGCGGGCATCCGCGCGCCGCACCGCTGCGGGCGGATGATCCCTGCGATCCGCCACTGCATTCGCGCACCCTGGATGGGCCGGGGCGCTGGGGCATGTTGCTGACGCTGATGGCCAACGGCTCGCTGTACGCCTCGCTGCTGTTCGGCTGGTTCTACCTGTGGACCGCCGCGCCGCAATGGCAGGCGCCGGAGCAGGGGCCGCTCGATGTGCCATTGCTGCTTGCCAGCGGTCTCGGCCTGAGCCTGGCGGTGGCGCTCTATCACTGGCTGAACCGGCGATTGCAGCGCGGCAGCACCAGCCAACTGGCGGGTGGCCTGTGGCTGGTGGCATTACTCGGCGTGGTGCATGTGCTGTTGCTGGTCTGGGTGTTGTTGCTGGCCGAACTGAACCCGACCGGCTCGGCCTATGACGCGGTACTGACGGTGATGCTCTGCTATCTGCTGTTCCACGGGGCGTTGGCGGCATTGCTCAGTGCCATGCAGGCGGTGCGTGTGCAGCGTGGCTATGTCAGCGTACGGCTGCCCTATGAGCCGCAGGTACTGCAGCCGTTCTGGAGCTATACCCTGGGGGTATTCTGGCTCGGCTTCGCTGCCTTCATCCTGTTGCCGATGGCCTGGTAGGAGCGCGACATGGGATTATCACGTACGCATCCGCTGCACCTGATTCTCGGCCTGAGCGTCTGGGCGGTCTGGTTCGTGGTGCTGTATGGCGGCCTGTCGGTGGCCTGCAAGCTGGCCCCACCGGCCCCGGCCGCCGGTGCCCTGAGCTGGATCAACATGCTGTTGCTGCCGCTGACCCTGGTGGTGGTGGCGCTGCTCGCCTGGGCCGCGCGCTGGTGCTGGCAGGGTCACGCCGACAGTGATTCGCTCAAGCGCTTCATGGCGCGCAGCGCTGCCTGCCTGTATCTGCTGTCAGCGCTGGCCACCCTGGCGGTGGCGCTGCCGACGCTGTTCCTGCCGCCATGTATCTGAGCAGCACCTGCCGGCGAGCGGCCGGAGCATCCGCACAGCGGAGGAGGGCGGCCCGGTGGCACAGGAACTGAGCAGCCTGGAACAATTGCTGGACCGCATGGAGCAAGCTGCCGAGGGAGAGCGGGCGGTATCCATGGGCCAGTTGGTGGAAGGCGTGGGTACCCGCTCCTTCGGCCCGTTGTTGCTGTTGATCGGCCTCATCCTGGTATCGCCGCTGAGCGGCATTCCCGGCCTGCCGTCCACCATGGGGGTGGCAGTGTTCCTGATCGCCATCCAGATGCTGGTGTACAAACGGCATATCTGGCTGCCGGGCTGGATCCTGCGGCGCAAGATCAAGCAGCAGAAGCTGAGCAAGGCAGTGACCTGGATGCGCCGCCCGGCCCGCTTTATCGACAGGTTCGTGAAGCAGCGGCTGGTGCTGCTGGTGGATGGTCCCGGCAGCCTGCCGATCGCCCTGGTCTGCCTGGCGCTGGCAGTCACCCTGCCGCTGCTCGAACCCATACCCTTCGCCGCCAGCAGTGCCGGCGTGTCGCTGACCTGTTTCGGGTTGGCGCGTATTGCCCATGATGGTGTTCTGGTACTGATCGCCTACGCTGCCACGCTCGGGATTGGCGGGGTGATTGCCTACGGTCTCCTTTAGCGTGAAAGTCGCGCAGCGGTATGATCGTTAGGTGGAACTGTCTTCACGCCTGGTGACACTAAATACTCAGTGCCGTTACGTAACGACCACCACTGTTCACCGCCTGTGGAGATTGCAGAATGACGATGGATCTGAAGCGCCTGGTGTATCCCCTGCTATGCCTGTTGCCGATGGCGGCCTGGGCTGAGCCGTTCGACTTCCAGACGGTGGTCGACAAGGCCGAGAAGCTGGCGGGCAGTGACTGGCAGGCGCCGGAGCAGGTGCCCCGTTTCCTGCAGGAGTTGAGCTATCACGACTACCAGGGTATCCGCTTCAAGCCCGAGAGCAGCCTGTGGCGTGAAGAGGGGGCGGCGTTCAACCTGATGCTGATCCCGCCGGGGCTGTTCTACCAGCATGCGGTGGATATCCATATCGTCGATGGTGATCAGGCCGAGCCACTGACCTTCGACAAGAACCAGTTCAGCTATCCCAACAGCGAGATCGAGAAGCTGCTGCCGGTCGACCTCGGTTATGCCGGGTTCAAGCTGACCTTCCCGTTCGCTGCGCCGGATGTGCAGAACCAGTTCCTGGTATTCGCTGGGGCCAGCTATTACCGGGCGGTCGGCCGGCACAACAATTTCGGCCTGTCCGGGCGCGGCGTGGCAGTCAACACTGGACTGCCCAGTGGCGAGGAGTTTCCCGCCTTCGTAGAGTTCTGGCTGGAGAAGCCCAAGGCCGACGCCAAGAGTTTTACCTTCTACGGCCTGCTCGATGGCAAGAGTCTGACGGGGGCCTACCAGTTCGAGGTTACCCCCGGCGACGAGACCGTCCTCGAAGTCAAGTCGGTGCTGTTCCCGCGCCAGCGCATCGAACTGGTTGGCGTGGCGCCGTTGACCAGCATGTTCTACTACGGTGAGAACACCCTGCGCCCGGATGGCGAGTGGCGCCCGGAGGTGCATGATTCCGACGGCCTGCTGGTGCATGATGGCAGCAGCGACGAATGGCTGTGGCGCCCGCTGAACAACCCGGCGGCACTGAGCATGGACTACTTCGCCACCCAGCAGCTGAAGGGCTTCGGCCTGCTGCAGCGCGATACCGGCTTCGCCAGCTACATGGATCCGGAAGCCCACTATGGCACGCGGCCCAGTGCCTGGGTCGAGCCCAGCGGTGACTGGGGCAAGGGCCATGTGGTGCTGACCCAGCTGCCGACCCCGGACGAGACCAACGACAACATAGTCGCGTTCTGGACCCCGGAGGGCAAACTGCAGGACCAGCAGTCCTACAGCTATGCTTACCGTGTGCGCTTCGGCAATGCCGAGCTGGCGCGCAACCCCATGGCCCAGGCGGTGGACAGCTTTCTCGGCGACGGCACCCGCATCGGTGGCGGCAATGCCAAGGGAGCGGTGCGGGTGATCGTCGATTTTGCCGGTGGCCCGCTGGACAAGCTGGCCGCGGATGCGCCGGTGGCTGGGCAGGTGACGGCGCTGGAGGAGGGCGAACTGCTGGAGCATTTCGTCGAGTACATCCCCGCGCTCGAACGCTGGCGGCTATCCATGCTGGTGCGTCCGGCGGCCAACCGGCCGCTGTCGATCCGCGCCTTCCTGCACGAGGGTGAGCAGACCCTGAGCGAAACCTGGACCTACCAATTGATGCCGGACAGCGATGTGCTGAAGGTCATCCAATGATGAGCGAACACTATGCGCGCCACCCCTTCTGAGCAAGCCCTGCGGCGTATTCTGGCCTGGCTGCGCTGGGCCGGCTGGACACTGACGCCGCAGCTGCAGCAGGCGGCGCTGCAGGCGCTGGCCGACAGCATTGCCGCGCAGCAGGCGGACCTGTTCGGTGCCAGCCTGCAGCTGTTGCGCCAGCGCGGCATGTTGCCGGAACCCCCGCCCGCGCAGCTGCGTTGCCCGCCGCTGGCGCCAGCGCTGCAGCGCGGCAGCATCGCCTACGGAGACTACTGATGCTGACCCGCACCGGGGTTGCCGGGACGGTCGATCTGGCCGCTTCCCGCCGCCGTTGGCGACTGGCCGCCCTGCTGCGCCGCAGTACCCTGTTGTTGCTGGTCGGTGGGCAGACGCTGCTGGCCGGTTGGTTCATGCTCTCGGTGCTGCCCTACCAGGGTGGCAATGGGGTGGAGATCGGCATGCTGGTGCTGTTCGCCATCCTGTTTGCCTGGATCTCCTTCGGCTTCTGGATCGCCGTGGCCGGATTCGTCCTGCGCCGCCTGGGTGGGGATCGGCATTCGCTGCTGCGCCAGCAGGATGCCGACACCCTGGCGGCAACGCCGCTGGCACGTACCGCCATCCTGATGCCGATCTACCATGAGCCGATCGAACGCAGCCTGGGCGGCCTGAGCGCGGTGTACCGCAGCCTGGAGCGCACTGGCCAGCTCGAGCACTTCGATTTCTTCATCTTGTCCGACAGCCGTGACCCGGACATATGGCTGCAGGAACAGGCCGCCTGGTCTCGTCTGGTGCGGCAGCTGGGCGCGGCGGGACGGCTGTTCTATCGTCGCCGCCAGGTCAACCTGAACTACAAGAGCGGCAATGTCGCCGATTTCCTGCGCCGCTGGGGGCGGGGCTATCAGTACATGGTGGTGCTCGACGCCGACAGCCTGATGGCCGGCGATACGCTGGTGCGCATGGTTCAGCTGATGCAGCGGCATCCGGCGGTGGGCATCCTGCAGAGTAGCCCGGAACTGCTCAACGGCCGCTCGCTGTTCGCCCGGGTGCAGCAATTCTCCAGCCAGCTGTACGGCCCCTTGTTCAGCACTGGCCTGGCGGCGGTGCAACTGGGCGAGGCGGCCTTCTGGGGCCACAACGCGATCCTGCGCATCCAGCCGTTCATGGCCCATTGCGGCCTGCGCAAGCTGCCAGGCTGGGGGTTGTTCCGCGGGCCGATCATGAGTCATGACTTCGTCGAGGCGGCCTACCTTGGGCGGGCCGGCTACGAGGTCTGGCTGGAGCCGGGGCTGCGCGACAGCTGGGAGGAGTCACCGCCCTCGCTGGTGGACGAGCTGACCCGCGACCGGCGCTGGGTCAAGGGCAACATGCAGCACCTGTGGCTGCTGCTGCGCAGCCGCAAGCTCAGGTTCGCCCACCGCCTGGCGCTGCTCAACGGCATCATGTCCTACCTGGCCTCGCCGCTGTGGCTGGCGTTCCTGGTGTTGACCACCATCGCCACCACGCGTCTGGTACTGTGGCCGATCAACTATTTTCCCGACCCGCACCAGTTGTATCCGCTGTGGCCGCAATGGCAGCCGTTCCGGGCGGTGAGCCTGGTCGCCTGTACCCTGGCACTGCTGTTCCTGCCCAAGTTCCTAGGCCTGGCCGATGCTGCCCTGAGCCGGCGGTTGCGGGCCTTCGGCGGATTCCTGCGGTTGCTCGGCAGCGTACTGTTGGAGATACTGATTTCCGCGCTGTTGGCGCCGATCCGCATGCTCTCGCACTCGCGCTATGTCGCCGAGGCGCTGCTCAATATCAATCTGCGCTGGGCCGGGCAGAACCGCACCAGCGAGACCGGCTGGCTCAAGGCGTTCATCTACCAAGCACCGGGCTCGATCCTCGGGCTGGGCTGGGCGTTGTTCGCGCTGTGGCTGAAACCCATGTTCTTCTATTGGTCGTTGCCGGTGGCGTTGCCATTGATCTTCGCCGCGCCGATTTCCGTGGTGTTGAGCAAGGTACAACTGGGGCAGCGGCTGAAACGTCATGGCTGGCTGATGACCGCAGAGGAAGTGCATGGCGCGACGCTGCTGGAAGAACTCGCGCACAATCCGCTGGCCGGTACGCAGCAGCCCGGCTTCTGCGAGTCGGTGATCGACCCGCGGCACAATGCCCTGCAGGTGGCGCTGGGCCGTCGCGGGCGCGGCGGGTTGCGCCGGCAACGGCTGGATACGCTCTGTCAGCATTGCCTGGAGCGCGGGCCGGATAGACTCACGCATCAGGAACTGAGCCTGCTGGCGCAGGATGCCGAGGCCATGGCGCACCTGCATCGGCAGGTCTGGCGGGCGCAGCCGCAATCGGTATGGGGGCGCCTGCTGTTGCAGCAGATAGTGCGCCGCCCGGAACGGGAAGCGCAAGGCGGCACGGCTGGTCCGGTGTCGCCGGTCATGCTGCTCGATGGGCAGCGCAAACAGCGGATAACACGGGTACCGGCCGATGGATGTCTCACAAGTCATTCTGACCACCCTGGTCAGTGAGTTTTCCGATCTCACCGATGTGGAACAGGCGACCCGTGTCAGCCTGCGCCTGCTGCTGGCGGCCCTGCTCGGCGGGCTGCTCGGCTATGAGCGCGAAACCCACGGCAAGGCGGCGGGGATACGCACGCACATGCTGGTATGCACCGGCTCGGCACTGTTCGTGATCGGCTTCGTGCTGATCGGTGCCGAGGACGACGCCCTGAGCCGGGTAGTGCAGGGTATAGTCGCTGGCATCGGCTTTCTCGGCGTCGGTACCATCATCAAGGGTGGCAGGATGAACGAGGTCAAGGGCCTGACCACCGCCGCCGGGGTGTGGATGACCGCCGCGGTCGGTGTCTGTGTCGGCCTGGGCCTGGAAGCCACGGCGGTACTGGCGACCCTGTTGATGCTGTTCATCCTCCAGGTACTGCCGCACATCATCGAGCCCAAGGAGCGTGACGACGGGTGAGCGCCGCAGTCGGACGGGCACGGTGGTTTTGCGTTACACTGCCGGCCCGTCTGAATCAGGAACATCCGCTGCCATGGCGCTCCAGTCCATTCCCTGCAAGGTCCAGCTGAACCTCACCGATACCGACCGCGGTGTATACGAGAACCTGCGCCTGACCGTGGCGCGGCATCCGTCGGAAACCGGGCAGCGCCTGGCGGCGCGGATTCTCGCCTATGCGCTGTGGTATCAGGAGCGCCTGGCGTTCGGTCGCGGTCTGTCGGAGGTGGATGAGCCGGCGCTGTGGCAGAAGAGCCTGGATGATCGCATCGAGCACTGGATCGATGTCGGCCAGCCCGATGCGGAGCGGCTGACCACCGGCTCGCGCCGCGCCGAGCGCTGCTCGTTGCTGGTGTATGGCAACAACCGCGTCTGGGCCGGCAAGGTGGTGCCGACGGTGGCGCAGCTGAGCAACCTGAGCATCGCCGTGCTGCCCCAGGCGCCCCTGGATGCGCTGGCCGGCGAGCTGGGTCGCAGCATAGACTGGAGCGTGATGATCAGCGACGGTGTGCTCTATGTCAGCGATGCCGATACCCAGCATGAATTGGCCCTCGAATGGCTGTTGGGGGAACGCTGAGCCGCCATGCGCATCGAGTCCCGTGTCCTGCCTGATGAACTGCCCGACCTGGGTGACCTGCCACCGCTGCTGACCCGTCTGTATGCCGCGCGCGGCGTGCGCAGCGCGGCGGAACTGGATCGCAGCCTGCAGGCGCTGTTGCCGTGGCAACTATTCAAGGGCATGGATCAGGCGGTGGCGGTATTGCGCGAAGCGCTGCAGCAGCGCCAGTCGATCCTGGTGGTCGGCGACTTCGATTGCGACGGAGCCACCGCCAGCACCGTCGCGGTGCTCGGCCTGCGCGCGCTGGGTGCGGCGCAGGTCGACTACCTGGTGCCCAACCGCTTCGAATACGGCTACGGCCTGACCCCGGAGATCGTCGAGGTGGCGCTGGCGCGGCGCCCCGATGTGCTGGTCACCGTGGATAACGGCATCTCCAGCATCGACGGCGTGGCGGCGGCGCGTGCCGCCGGACTCAAGGTAGTGGTGACCGACCATCACCTGCCGGCCGAGCAGTTGCCGGATGCCGATGCCATCGTCAATCCCAGCCAGCCCGGTTGCGACTTTCCCAGCAAGTCGATTGCCGGGGTCGGGGTGATCTTCTATGTGTTGATGGCGTTGCGTGTGGCGCTGCGCGACAGCGGCTGGTTCACCGCCCAGCGGCCGCAGCCGAATCTTGGCGAGCTGCTCGATCTGGTGGCGCTCGGCACCGTGGCCGACGTGGTGCCGCTGGATGCCAACAACCGCATCCTGGTGCACCAGGGGCTGGCGCGGATTCGCGCCGGGCGCTGCCGGCCGGGTATCCGCGCGCTGCTGGAAGTCGCCCGGCGTCCCGCTGAGCGCCTGGCTTCCAGCGACCTGGGTTTCATCATCGGGCCGCGTCTGAATGCGGCCGGGCGGCTGGATGACATGAGCCTGGGCATCGAATGCCTGTTGACCGGGGATGAGCAGCTGGCGCGGGACATGGCCATGGAGCTGGACAGCCTCAACCGTGACCGCAAGAGCATCGAGCGGGACATGCAGCAGCAGGCGCTGGCCATGCTCGACAGCACCGAGCTGCAGGAAGCCGACCTGCCGTTCGGCCTGTGCCTGTTCGATGCCGAGTGGCACCAGGGGGTGATCGGCATCCTCGCCTCGCGGCTTAAGGATCGCTACCACCGTCCGGTGATCGCCTTTGCCGATGCCGGGGACGGGCAGATCAAGGGCTCGGCCCGCTCGGTCAGCGGTCTGCATATCCGTGATGCGCTGGATGCGGTGGCGGCGGGCAATCCGGGGCTGATCAGCAAGTTCGGTGGGCATGCCATGGCTGCCGGGCTGTCACTGCCGGCGGAGCACTTCGAGGCGTTCCGCCAGGCCTTCGACCGTGAGGTACGCCGGCAACTGTGTGCCGAGGACCTGACCGGACGGCTGGTCTGTGATGGTGAGCTGGCAGTGCAGGAGTTCAATCTGCAACTGGCCGCGGCGCTGCGTGATGCCGGTCCCTGGGGCCAGCATTTTCCCGAGCCGGGCTTCCATGGCGAATTCACCCTGATCCAGCAGCGAATGGTCGGCGAGCGGCATCTGAAGATGGTGCTGCAACCGCCGGGCAGCAGCGAGGTGCTGGATGCCATCGCCTTCAATATCGACCCGCAGGTCTGGCCCGATCCGAACGTGCGCCGGGCGCGCCTGGTCTACAGCCTGGACGTCAACGAGTATCGTGGGCGGCAGAGCCTGCAGCTGCTGGTCAGGCATCTGCAGGCCTGCTGAGACGGGCTTAGCGCAGTATCCCCGGATTGTACTGGCCGCGTACCGCGCTCAGTTCGTCTTCGTGCAACCAGCTGAACGGATCGACCGCGCAGACCTCGGCCGCCGCCGCCACGGCATGGGCCCAACTGCAGCGGTTGGCGAACAGCATGCCGGCCTCGTCCAGGGTGCCGCCGCGGTTGCGGTAGCCGAGCACGCGGCTGCTGTTCAGCTCGGGGAACAGGTTGGCCAGATGCCCGTGGGCCACTTCCGAGCGCATATGCGTGAGCATCACCCGGCGGCTGACGGCGCTGGGGAACAGTGCCTCTATCTCGGCCTGGCTGGCGCAGAGTGCCGCTTCATGCTCGTCCCGCGGCACGCGGAAGCGCCCCGGCTCCTGCAGATAGACCAGTTGCCAGCTCTGCCCGCGTTCGCGCAGCCGCTCGGCAGCACGCTGCATCTCTCCCAGCTGGTAGGCGCCATTGGCGATCAATAGCAGCGGTTCGCCGCTGCCCTGGTACTCTTCCAGCAGCAGGGCGCCCTGGTCGGCCAGTTGCCGGGCCTGCTCGGCGCTCAGCCGGCCGGGCTGGTCGCGCTTGGGGATGACCATGCAGCTGAGCCGGCCGCGCTCGCGGTAGACCGAGGGCAGTACCGCCAGGGTGCTGTTGTAGTCGGCGGGAAAGATCACCCGCATCACATCGTGCATCTCGCCGAGCAGTGCCTCGCAGAAGGTGGTGTCCTGGTGCGACTGCTCGTTCTTGCCGTTTTCCCAGGTGTGCGAGGTGGCGATCAGCGGGAAGCCCAGCCAGCCGGCGGGGCGGCCGACTTCCTTCTGGTGGCGGGCGAAGATGACCTCCTGGCGTATCGCACCGAGCATCTTCACGCAGAACGCCTCGTAGCTGGCCACCAGATTGAGCCCGGCCTTGTTCGCCAGGCAGGCCGAGACCACGGCCTCCTCATTGAGCGCGGTGATGATCTGGCCGTCGATGGCCTCCAGCTCGTTCTCCGGTTCCGAGACGCGGTGCTTGAGCGCCTTGAGTACGCCGGTCAGGCGGTTGCTGGCCAGCTCGTCGGGGTTGCCGACCCGGGGTCGCAGCTCGGGGTTGGCCGCCACCAGCTCGACGAAGAATCTATCCACCGCCTGCATCGGCGAGACGCGCTCGCTGTTCCACTCGATCTGCGGCAGCTGCGGCTGTTCGGGATGGCGCAGCGCCAGGGGATGGTCGCGCTCCAGCGGGCGTTGCCCGGCATGATTGTTCAGGGTGCTGCAGGCCTGGCGCAGTTCCTCCGGCGCCACCCACAGGCGGGCGGCATGCTCGTTGAACAGCGAGCGGGAAGTCTCATCGTGCCGCGGGTTGCCCGGTAGCGGCAGGTTGTGCGCGGCGTTCTCGTCGGCGCCGTAGAAACCGAAGCCCTTGATGGTCTCGGCGATGGCGTAGGGCACCGGCAGCGGATACTGCAGCAGGCCGCGGCTGTGCTCATGCACACGGCGGGCCAGGCGCTGCTCCATCTCGTACAGGGTGCAGACGAAGGCCGCTGGGTCGCGACCATCGAAGCGGATCGGATCGAAGCCGCAGCGGCTCAGGTGCTCGACGAAGCCATCCAGGCCGTGCTGGGTGCCCAGCTCGGTGCGCTGTTCGATGCGCCGGCCGTTGGCGATCATCACCGGCAGCGCGGCGCCGCAGTCCTCGGCCCGCCACCAGCGTGGAATCCAGTCACTGCCGCGCTGCTCCTCGGCGGCGCCGTCGGAGAGGAAGGCCACCAGGGTCTCGCCGGGCAGCGGCATGTGTGCATACTGCAGTTCGGCAAAGCCCAGGTAGCCGCCTTCGATGATGCCGCCGGCGGTCCACGGATTGACATGGCTGCCCAGCGGCGCCGCCGGGCGACCGTCGGGCAACTGGGCGTAACCGTAGAAGTCCTGCAGCAACTGGTTCAGTCCGTTCTGGCTGGTATAGCGCTGTGCCTGTTCCGGATGCAGGTTGCCGGTGAGCACGTTGATCGCGTCGATCGCCGCCACGCAATGGCCCTGGCCCATCAGCCAGCTGCGGGTGCTGCCGGTCAGGCTGTTCAGCGCCAGGTAGGCGGCATAGGCGGGGACCATGTTCAGCGCGCCGCCGGTATGGCCCTCGGGCTGGCGCTTGAAATCTTCCGCGTGCAATGGCGTACCGTCGGGCTGGCAGCGCTTGGCGTAGGTCATGTGTACCACCAGCCAGAGCCCGGCGCTGGTCAGCCGGTCCAGGGCGCTGAACATGTCATAGGTACTTTCCAGGCTGGGCTGCTGGTGGCTCTGTTGCAACTGGTGGGCCAGCCGGTAGACCGCGGCCTGGGTTGTCGGTGTATGTTGCAGTACGCCATGCCCGGCGCGCCAGCGGGCGAAGGCCGGGCACTGCTCGGCATGCTGGTCGAGGGTGGTCTGGGGAGGAAACAGTTGGCTCACAGGAAACCCCGCTGAGATTGTCTGGAAGATTTCCCCAGTGTAGCTCCGCTGGTCGAAGCGACAGCTGACGTGGGTCAATCGGCACCCTTGTCACTGCACCGGGGCGGGGTTTTCCGTTACAATAGCTCCTTTTTCCTGACGGGATTTGTCACCATGGAAATCAATCCGATTCTGAACACCATCAAAGACCTGCGTGGCCGCTCCGAGACCATCAGGGGGTATCTTTGACTACGATCACAAACGTGATCGGCTGACCGAAGTAGAGCGCGAGCTGGAAGACCCGAGCGTCTGGAACGAGCCCGAACGGGCGCAGAACCTGGGCCGTGAGCGTGCCTCCCTGGCCGAGATCGTCGGCACGCTGGATGAATTGCACACTGGCCTGGACGATGCCTCCGAGCTGCTGGAAATGGCCGTCGAGGAAGATGACGAAGGCGCCGTTGCCGATGTGACCAGCGAACTGGAGCGCCTGCAGACCCGTCTTGAAGCGCTGGAATTCCGCCGCATGTTCAGCGGCGAGATGGACCAGAACAACGCCTACCTGGATATCCAGGCCGGCTCCGGCGGCACCGAGGCCCAGGACTGGGCCAACATGTTGCTGCGCATGTACCTGCGCTGGGCCGATCATAACGGCTTTGAAGCGACCATCATGGAGTTGACCGCAGGCGAAGTGGCCGGGATCAAGGGTGCGACCGTGCATGTCAAGGGCGAGTACGCCTACGGCTGGCTGCGTACCGAGATCGGTGTGCACCGCCTGGTGCGCAAGAGCCCCTTCGATTCGGGCAACCGTCGCCATACCTCGTTCACCGCGGTATTCGTGTCGCCGGAGATCGATGACAACATCGAGATCGAGATCAATCCGTCCGACCTGCGCATCGACACCTACCGTTCCTCCGGCGCCGGTGGTCAGCACGTCAACACCACCGATTCGGCGGTGCGGATCACCCACGTGCCGACCAACACCGTGGTCAGTTGCCAGAACGAGCGCTCCCAGCACGCCAACAAGGACACCGCGATGAAGATGCTGCGGGCCAAGTTGTACGAGCAGGAGATGCAGAAGCGCACCGCCGCCTCCCAGGCCCAGGAAGACGCCAAGTCGGATATCGGCTGGGGCCACCAGATCCGTTCCTATGTACTCGACCAGTCGAGGATCAAGGACCTGCGCACCGGCATCGAGGACAGTGACTGCGATGGCGTGCTGGATGGCGATATCAATGAATTTCTCGAGGCCAGCCTGAAACAGGGCCTGTGACCAACCGCCGATCCGGCGCCAGACTACCGAAGCGATTTACCCAGGACACCGAAATGAGCGAACAACCGCTGAATGAGCATGCACTGCAAGAGGAAGAGAACAGCCTGATCGCGCTGCGCAAGGAAAAACTTGCCGCAGAGCGGGCCAAGGGCCAGGCTTTCCCCAACGATTTCCGCCGTGACAGTCTGGCTGGTGATCTGCAGAAACAGTATGCCGACAGCAGCAAGGAACAGCTGGCCGAGGCCGGTATTGCGGTCAAGGTGGCCGGGCGCATCATGCTCAACCGTGGCGCCTTCATGGTGCTGCAGGACATGAGCGGGCGGATCCAGGTCTACGTCGACCGCAAGGGGCTGCCGAGCGAGACACTGGAAGCGATCAAGAGCTGGGACCTGGGCGATATCATCGCCGCCGAGGGCACCCTGGCGCGCTCCGGCAAGGGTGACCTGTACGTGCACATGACCTCTGTCAAGCTGCTGACCAAGTCCCTGCGTCCGCTGCCGGACAAGCACCACGGCCTGACCGATACCGAGCAGCGCTATCGCCAACGCTACGTCGACCTGATGGTCAACGAGGACACCCGGCATACCTTCCTGGTGCGCTCGCAGATCATTTCGCATATCCGCCGGTTTCTCTCCGATCGGGGCTTCCTGGAAGTGGAAACGCCGATGTTGCAGACCATCCCCGGCGGTGCCGCGGCCAAGCCGTTCGAGACCCATCACAATGCGCTGGACCTGCCCATGTTCCTGCGTATCGCTCCCGAGCTGTACCTCAAGCGGCTGGTGGTCGGCGGCTTCGAGAAGGTCTTCGAGATCAACCGCAACTTCCGTAACGAAGGCGTTTCGACCCGGCACAACCCCGAGTTCACCATGCTTGAGTTCTATCAGGCCTATGCCGACTACGAAGACAACATGGACCTGACCGAGGAGCTGCTGCGCGAACTGGCCCAGGCGGTGCTCGGCAGCACCGACGTGCCCTACGGCGACAAGGTGTTCCACTTCGGCGAGCCGTTCGCCCGGCTGTCGGTGTTCGATTCGATCCTCAAGTTCAACCCGGACATCAGCGCCGATGACCTGAATGATATCGAGCGGGCGCGGGACATCGCGAAGAAGGCCGGGGCCAAGGTGCTGGGCCATGAAGGCCTGGGCAAGCTGCAGGTGATGATCTTTGAGGAGCTGGTCGAGCATCTGCTGGAGCAGCCGACCTTCATCACCCGCTATCCGTTCGAGGTGTCCCCGCTGGCGCGACGCAATGATGAAGACCCGAACGTCACCGATCGCTTCGAGTTGTTCATCGGTGGCCGCGAGATCGCCAACGCCTATTCCGAGTTGAACGATGCCGAGGACCAGGCCGAGCGCTTCCATGCCCAGGTGGCCGAGAAGGACGCCGGCGACGACGAGGCCATGCACTTCGATGCCGACTTCGTCCGCGCCCTGGAATACGGCATGCCGCCGACCGCCGGTGAAGGCATCGGCATCGACCGCCTGGTGATGCTGCTGACCAACTCGCCGTCGATCCGCGATGTGATCCTGTTCCCGCATATGCGGCCGGAGGTTTAAATACTGGCGTTTTGCCTACCACACCTCGTCATTCTCCGCGAAGGCGGAGAATCCAGGGGGCTGCTGGTGGTTTGTGCAAGGAAAGCGGATCAGGTTGGATTGTAGGGTGGCGTGATTGGGTTCGGCCTATGTGGGACACGCGGCAAGTACGTCCATGTAGCTCGCGGTTGCCATCCCTGGCAACCGACGGTCCCACATAGGCCGAACCCAACCCCGCTTGTGTGATTTGTGCAATGATCCGCTTTCCGGATGGTAGGGAGTGGGCTCGGTTGATTTTGGGTTGTCGTGCGCCTGCGCGACGACAGGGTTGATTTGGCGGCAAGGCCGAAGGCGTAGCGCGGGTGCGCTACACCCCGAAAAACGAATTCGCCGGAAACATTGATCCACTCTGAGGCTCACGAGCCGGGTCAGGTACCGTCCAGTCCAGACCGTCGGTTGCCATGGATGGCAACCGCGAGCCTACAGGGATGTATTCACGGCGTGTCTGGACTGGACGGTACCTGACCTGGCCACTCCACAACCCAGCCAGATCAATGTTTCCTCGCACGGCAACGAGCAACGAGCAACGAGCAACGAGCAACGAGCAACGAGCAACGAGCAACGAGCAACGAGCAACGAAGCAAGCAGCGACAACACAGGGAGCAGCGCATGGCGGTAAAACAGAGCGAGCAGTACCAACTGGTCATCCGCAGCCTGTCCGACCGTATCGTCGAGGCCCAGGCGCCGATTCGGGTGCTGGATGCGATCAAGTGGGACGACGCTATCCGTGACCAGTTCTTCCGCGATGGCTGCAAGAAACTCCCGGATGTAGGCCCGGATTACTACAAGCGCCGGCCCATGGCCTTCGATCCGGCCGAGCGCCTGCAGCTGTTCCAGGACATAGAACGCGATATCACCCGCCAGCTCGGCACCTTCAACCCGGTTGGCCAGATCATGCGGCGCATGTGTCGCGAATACCGCATGGTCCTGCGCATGCTCGAAGCGCGCGGTACCCCGGAGATGGGCCGCATTTCCCAGGAGCTGTACGGTTCGGCCTCGGATGCCTTCCATGCCGGCGACCCGACCATCACCGACCTGGGCATCATGCTCAGCGAGTCGCTGAGCAATATCGGTGATGACCTGGGCCGCGACCCGAAAACCATCGCCGCCCCCGAGGCGGTGGCCATCCTGCAGGAGCAGATGGACAAGGTATTCCCCGATGACCAGGCGGTGCGGGTCTTCGAGTCCGATGGTATCGTCGCCGATGCGGCGGCCGGCGCCGACTATATCAAGATCCGCAGTGACGCCATGTTCAACCAGCGCGACCTGAAGATCCTCGCGGTGCACGAGGGTATGGTGCACGTAGCCACCAGCCTCAATGGCCAGCATCAGCCGATCTGCACCTTCCTGGCCAAGGGGCCGCCGTCCTCCACCGTGACCCAGGAAGGGTTGGCGATCCTCATGGAGGTGATCACCTTCGCCTCCTATCCGTCGCGCCTGCGCAAGCTGACCAACCGCACCCGGGCGATCCAGCTGGCCGAGTCCGGTGGTGATTTTCTCGATGTGTTCGGCTTCTACCAGGGCGAGGGTTACAGCGATGAGGAGAGCTACAACAATGCCAGCCGCGTGTTCCGCGGCTCCAGCAGCGATGGCCTGCCCTTCACCAAGGACCTGGCCTACCTCAAGGGCTTCATCCTGACCTACAACTATATCCAGCTGGCGGTGCGCCAGGGCAAGCTGCAGCAGATTCCGTTGCTGTTCTGCGGCAAGACCACCCTGGAAGACATGCGTACCCTCGGCCAACTGGTGGAGGAGGGGCTGGTGGTGCCGCCGCGCTACCTGCCGGAACCCTTCGCCGACCTCAATGCCCTGAGCGCCTGGATGTGCTTTTCCGGGTTCCTGACCAATCTCAGTCTCGACCGCATCGAGGCCGACTACGCCAATATTCTCTGATTCAAAGGAGTTCTTCGCATGAGCGAGAAGCAGGAAGTCAACAAGCTGCCATTCATCTTCACCGCCCTGGGTACGCTGTTCCTGACCATGGCCGTGCTGCATTTCTACGGCTACCTGAACTTCGCCCGGGAGGAAGAGGGCTTGCTGGTGGCCGAGTTCAGCCTGGTGACCATCGGATCGGCCGAGGCCGGCCAGCTGCAGGCCAAGGCAGCCAACCATGTCGCCGAATGCGTGGATGGCGTGATGATCCTGCACGATACCCGGCACAATGGCCTGTCCGGCCTGCTGGTGGATAATCGCCAGCGCGTGGTGCGCTGCAGCGCCCAGTCCGTTCCGCTGGCGCGATGACCATGAGCAGCCGTCCCGTACAGTTGGCCGAGGACTGGAAGCAGGCGCTGGGTGACGAGTTCGAGCAGCCCTACATGCAGCAACTGCGTGAGTTCCTGCTGGCGGAGAAGGCCGCCGGCAAGCAGGTCTATCCGCCCGGCCCGTTGATCTTCAATGCGCTGAACAGCACGCCATTGCACCGGGTCAAGGTGGTGATCATCGGCCAGGACCCCTATCACGGGCCGGGCCAAGCACATGGCCTGAGCTTTTCCGTGCCACCGGGGGTGCGTACGCCGCCCTCGCTGCAGAATATCCTCAAGGAAATTCAGCGTGACCTGGGCCATCCGATACCCGCGCATGGTTACCTGCAGCACTGGGCCGATCAGGGTGTGCTGATGCTCAATGCGGTACTGACCGTGGTCCAGGGGCAGGCCGGCGCGCATGCCAACCAGGGCTGGGAGCGCTTTACCTCGCGCATCATCGATATCCTCAACACCCAGTGCGAGCACCTGGTGTTCATGCTCTGGGGCAGCTATGCGCAGAAGAAGGGCCAGCAGATCGACCGCTCCCGTCATTGTGTGCTCAAGAGCGTGCATCCCTCGCCGCTGTCGGCGCACCGCGGCTTTCTCGGCTGCGGGCATTTCTCGGCGGCCAATGCCTACCTGGTCGAGCAGGGTCGCGAGCCCATCGACTGGAGCTTGCCTGAACTCGAGGGGCATTGATACCCATGCTCCGTTCAAGCCCTGCTTTCATGTGCGCAAAGATGTCCGGCCCAATGTGCATAGGCCCGAACTTTGTGCGAAGCGGGCGGGTGTGACCCAAAATAAGTCACTACGTGGCATGAAAGAGCCTAGATCCAAGGATTAAGCCTGGCACGTATCCTGCTATGCAGCATGTATACATGATTGAACACATGAATACATACTCAACCAGGAACATGCCCATGTCAGATCTTGATCGTCGTAAATTTCTCAAACTGGCCGGCTTGATCGGTATCACTGCAGCCATGCCATTCAGCTTTGCCCGCGCAGCGGACAAACCCCTTGTGGTGGGTTTCGTCTACGTGGGGGCGCGTGACGACTTCGGTTACAACCAGGCCCACGCCCAGGCGGCTCGCATCATTCGCAGCATGCCGAACGTCAAGGTCATCGAAGAAGAGAACGTGCCGGAAACCTCCGCCGTGCAGCAGGCCATGGAAGCCATGATCCGCCAGGATGGGGCCGAGCTGATCTTCGCCACGTCCTTCGGTTATTTCGATCCTCACGTGTTGCGCGTGGCTCAGCGTTACCCGGACGTGCGCTTCGCCCACTGTGGTGGCCTCTGGGACGAGAGCAAGCATCCGAAGAATGTCGGCAGCTTTTTCGGTTATATCGATGAGGGGCAGTATCTCAACGGCGTGGTCGCGGGTCACATGAGCAAGACCAAGCGCATCGGTTTTATCGCCGCCAAACCGGTGGCCCAGGTGTTGCGTAATATCAACGCCTTCACTCTGGGCGCTCGCTCGGTCGATCCGGAGATCACCACCACCGTGATCTTTACCGGTGACTGGTCCTTGCCGGTGCGCGAAGCGGAAGCTGCCAACGGCCTGATCGACCAGGGCTGCGATGTGCTGACCTGTCACGTTGATGGACCCAAGGTGATCGTGGAAACGGCCGAGCGCCGTGGCGTAATGAGTTGCGGTTACCACGCCAGTCAGGCAGCCCTGGCCCCCAATGGTTATCTGACCGGTGCCGAATGGAATTGGGAGACGCCTTACCGGGCACACGTTGAGGCAGCCCAGAAGGGCGAGACCATGAACAACTTCCTGCGCGGCGGTCTGGCCGAAGGCTTCGTCAAGGCGTCTGATTACGGCCCGAACGTCAGCGCCGAGGCGCGTGAGCAGGCGGATGCTGTCAAGGCATCCATGATTGCTGGCGAGTTCACCCTGTTCAAGGGCCCGCTGAAGGACAACAAGGGCAATGTGGTGCTGGCCGAGGGCGAGGCGCTGGGGCAGACCGACGTGGTGCTGGAGCAGATGAACTACCTCGTCGAAGGCGTTCGCGGCGATATCTGATCCATGAATCCACATTATCTTGCAAGCAGGTTGGCCAGGCTGGCATTGCCCGGCCTGCCTACCGTGCTGTCGATTATCAGCTCCTTCGCGCTGTTCGTGCTGTTCCTGGCTTTTCAGGGTAAGCCGGCGTTCGAGGCCCTCGCCCTGGTGTTCGAGGGCGCATTCGGTTCGTCCTTTGCCTGGGAAAACACCTTGCAGCGGGCTGCTCCCCTGATGCTGACTGCGCTCTGTGTAGCGCTGCCGGCGCGTGCCGGTCTGATCATCATCGGTGGCGAAGGCGCGCTGGTGCTGGGTGGTCTGGCCGCAGCAACGCTACCACTATGGCTGACCGGTCTGCCGCCCCTGGCAACGTTGATTGCGATGGGCATGGTGGCGATGCTGGTTGGCGGGTTCTGGATCGGTCTCAACGGCTGGCTTCGGCAGAAGCGCGGTCTGAATGAGACCATCGGCAGTCTGCTGCTGTCCTATATCGCCATTGCCCTGTTCAACCATCTGGTAGAAGGGCCGCTGCGCGATCCCTCCAGCTTGAACAAACCCTCCACTGTCGGACTTGATTATTCGCTGATGATCGGGATGATCAGCGAGGACTCCTTTCGCGTTCACTGGGGGCTGGTGGCTGGCATTGTTGCCTGCGTGCTGGCCTATGTGCTGGTGCGCCATAGCGTCAAGGGCTTTGCGCTGGACGTTGTCGGCGGCAACGTGCGCACCGCGCGGATGCTGGGCCTGCCGGTCAATCGCCTGGTGATTCTGACTTGTGTGCTGGGTGGCGCGGCTGCCGGGCTGGCGGGCATGTACGAAGTCAGCGCGGTACAGGGCAGTGCCAACGCTTCGTTGATTGTCGGCTATGGCATCAGCGGGATTCTGGTGTCCTTCGCCGCTCGGCATAACCCGCTGGCAATCATCGTCTGCGCGACCCTGGTCGGGGGTATCGAGGCCAGCGGCAGCCTGCTGCAACGCCGGCTGGATCTGCCCGACGCCACCACGCTGATTCTGCAGGGCCTGCTGTTCACCAATCTGCTGGCCTGGGAGGCGCTGGTGGGTCGTATTACTCAATGGCGCATCAGACTGGAAGAGCACGCCAATAAATCAAAGGGTGCCGAGGTGCAACATGGGTGATCTGGACTTGGTGACCTTCCTGCTGGCTCTGCTGGCGGGTGCGGTGCGGGTCGGCACGCCGTTCCTGTTCGTCAGTCTGGGCGAGTGTCTGACGGAAAAAAGTGGCCGCATCAACCTGGGTCTGGAGGGCATTCTGGTGGCCGGGGCGATGACCGGCTACGCCGTGGCCTACCTGTCCGGTTCGGCCTGGACCGGAGTGCTGGCGGCGGGCGGCGCCGGGCTGTTGCTGGGCCTGTTGCACGGCATCGTCTGTTCGCTGCCGAGGGTCAATGATATTGCCTTTGGTATCGCGTTGATGCTGCTCGGGACCGGACTGGCGTTCTTCCTTGGCAAGGCCTTTATTCAGCCCCAGGCTCCGATGCTGCCGTCGATATCCCTCGGCGCCTGGAGCGACGACGGGCGCGTTCGTTCAGCCTTGAACATCAACATGCTGTTCTTTATCGGTGTGGCGCTGGCGATCTTTCTGCACTGGGGGCTGCGCAGCACGCGCTGGGGGCTGGTTCTGCGACTGGTCGGTGACCACTCCGAGTCGGCCCAGGCGCTGGGTTACCGCCCACTGCGAGTACGCGTCATGGCGACGGCTGTCGGTGGCTTTCTGGCCGGCGTCGGCGGCTCCTACCTGTCGCTCTATTACCCCGGCAGCTGGAACGAGGGGCTGTCTAGCGGGCAGGGACTGATGGCCGTTGCACTGGTGATCTTTGCTCGCTGGCAACCGCTGAACTGCCTGTGGGCATCGATGGTATTCGGCGCGGCCGGCGCTATCGGTCCGGCGCTTCAGTCGGTCGGTATCAGCTCCGGCTACTACCTGTACAGCGCGGCGCCCTACATCCTGACGATGGCAGTGATGCTCGCCACCTGTCGTCCCAACCGCACACTGACGGGAGCTCCAGGTGAGCTCAGTCTCAATCGATAGAGGTAACTGACATGGCAAGTGGACTTGGTGGACTGAACAAATCACCTAATGGCGTCGTAATCGGGCTGGCACAGCTGACCCTGCCCGACCCGCATACCCGCGATGAACTCTGGGTGCAGACGCAGAAGGTCGTGGCGATGATCGGCAAGGCCCGACGCAGCATGCCGAGCATGGACCTGATCGTGTTTCCGGAGTACTCGCTGCACGGTCTGTCGATGGATACGTCGCCCGACATCATGTGTACCCTGGATGGGCCGGAAGTCGCGGCACTCAAGCAGGCCTGCATCGATCACAGCATCTGGGGCTGCTTTTCGATCATGGAAGCCAACCCGCACGGTAATCCCTACAACAGCGGCATCATCGTTGATGATACCGGTGAAGTGCGTCTGTACTACCGCAAGCTGCACCCCTGGGTCCCGGTCGAGCCCTGGGAACCGGGCAACCTCGGCATCCCGGTGTGCGATGGTCCGCGCGGTAGCAAGCTGGCGCTGATCATCTGCCACGACGGCATGTTCCCGGAAATGGCCCGCGAGTGCGCCTACAAGGGTGCAGAGATCATGATCCGTACCGCCGGTTATACCGCGCCGATTCGGCATTCGTGGAAGATCACCAACCAGGTCAACTCGTTCACCAACCTGATGCAGACCGCCAGCGTGTGCATGTGTGGCTCTGATGGCACCTTCGATTCGATGGGCGAAGCCATGTTTGTCGATTTCGACGGCACGCCAATGGCCGAAGGCGGTGGCCGCGCGGACGAGATCGTCTCCTGCGAACTGCGTCCGGACCTGGTGCGCGAGGCGCGCAAGCACTGGGGTGTGGAAAACAACATCTATCAGTTCGGCCACCGTGGTTATGTGGCAGTCAAGGGCGGAGCACAGGACTGCCCCTATACCTACATGCACGACCTGGCCGCTGGCCAGTACCGCCTGCCCTGGGAGGATGAGGTGGTCCACACCGATGGCAGCAGCTGCGGTTTTGCCGCGCCCGAGCGACTCTACAACCCGGACAGTCAGGAGTAATGACCTTGAGCGAGCGCTTTCTTGTTTCCGAACCCTATCCCTGGCCGTACAACGGCCAGTTGCAGCCGGCCAACACCGCGCTGATCATCATCGATATGCAGACCGACTTCTGCGGTGAGGGCGGCTACGTGGATACCATGGGCTACGATCTGGCGGCCGTACGGGCGCCCATCGAGCCGATCAGCCGCGTGTTGAAGGTCATGCGCGAGCAGGGCTTTCATATCATCCATACCCGGGAAGGGCACCGCCCGGACCTGTCTGATCTACCGGCGAACAAGCGCTGGCGATCCCAGCGCATCGGTGCCGGTATCGGCGATGCGGGTCCCTGCGGGCGTATTCTGGTGCGTGGCGAGCCGGGCTGGGAACTGATTCCGGAGCTGCAGCCGCTGGCCGGCGAAGTGATCATCGACAAGCCCGGAAAAGGTTCGTTCTGCGCCACCGACCTGGAGCTGATCCTGCGTACTCGCGGTATCGAGAATCTGATCCTGTGCGGTATCACCACCGACGTCTGTGTGCACACCACCATGCGTGAGGCGAATGATCGCGGCTTCGAGTGCCTGTTGCTGGAGGACTGTTGTGGTGCCACCGATCCCGGTAACCACCTGGCGGCGCTGCACATGGTCAAGATGCAGGGCGGCGTATTCGGTGCGGTGTCCGACTCGGCGTCGCTCGTCGAGCTGCTGAGCGAGCATTGATCATGCGTGCGCTCAGTCTGGAAATCATTGGCGCGAGCAAGACCTTCGGCAGCTTTCAGGCGTTGGCGGAGGTATCGCTGACCGTACGGGCCGGTACTGTCCATGCGTTGCTAGGCGAGAACGGCGCGGGCAAGAGCACCCTGGTCAAGGGGATCGTGGGTTACGGTCCTTTGGACGACGGCGAACTGCTGGTCAACAACCGCCAACAGCAGATCCGTACCCCGCGAGACTCCCATGCGCTGGGCATCGGCATGGTGTATCAGCACTTTACCGTGGCGCCGGGCCTGAGCGTGGCAGAGAATCTGGTACTGTCACGCGGCGACCTGAACTGGCGCATCGACTGGCCGCTGGAGCGCAAACGCCTCAACGAGTTCATGCAGCGCATGCCGTTCCGGCTGGATATCGAACGCCCCGTCAGCTCGCTGGCGGCGGGCGAAAAGCAGAAGCTGGAAATTCTCAAGCAGCTGTACCTGGATCGTCACCTGATCATCCTCGACGAACCCACCTCGGTACTGACGCCGCAGGAGGCCGAGGAGGTGTTGGGCCTGATGCGCGACATGGCGCACAAGGGCGATATCTCGGTCCTGATGATCACCCACAAGTTCGGGGAGGTGTCACGCTTCGCTGACGATGTCAGCGTGCTGCGCAAGGGCCGGCTGGTCGGCAGTACTCAGGTCAGTGCTACCTCCCAGGAAGAACTGGCCACCTGGATGATGGGTGCCGCCGAATCGGCCGCCGATCCGGTCAGCCAGAAGCCGGTCGATCCATCGGCCGCGCCACGGTTGGATGTGCGTGAGCTGAGCGTGGCCAACGACAAGGGCACACTGGCGGTCAGCAAGCTGTCGCTGGCTGTGCGCCCTGGCGAGATCGTCGGTATTGCCGGCATCTCCGGCAACGGCCAGCGCGAGTTGACCGAGGCATTGTTGGGACAGCGCCAGTCAGCCAGTGGCGAGATTCGCATCAACGGCGCGCGCTACCAGGCCAGCCGTCGGGAAATGCAACGCGAGAAGGTCTTCAGTCTGCCGGAAGAGCCCTTGCGCAATGCCTGCATCGCCGGCATGAGCGTGGCGGACAACCTGGCACTGCGCAACTTCGACCAGCCACCGCTGTGCCGTCAGGGTTGGCTGATCAATCGGCGGGCGATTCAGACCCAGGCTGCGGCGCTGATTCAGCAGTTCAACGTGCGTCCGGCGGACCCGCTGCGGCCGATCGGTACGTTGTCCGGCGGTAACGTGCAGCGTGCAGTACTGGCCCGTGAGCTGACCGACGACGTGCGCACACTGATCGTGTCCAACCCGGTTTTTGGTCTGGATTTCGCCTCGGTGGCGATCATCCACCAGCGGCTGCGCGATGCTCGCGCCCAGGGCGCGGCCGTATTGCTGCTGAGCGAGGATCTGGACGAACTGCTGGAGATGTCCGACCGCATCCTGGTCATTCACGAGGGCGAAATCAATTTCGAGGTGTCCGCCGACCAGGCGGATCGTGCCACGCTGGGCCACTATATGGCCGGCGGGGGGCATGAAGATCAGCATGCGGCAGGTGCAGCATGATCAGGCTGCCGGCCAGACCGGCCACTTTCAGCTTCGAGCCAACGCGTACCGCGCTGGTCGTTATCGATATGCAGCGGGACTTTCTCGAGCCCGGCGGGTTCGGTGCTGCACTGGGTAACGACGTGACGCTGCTGCAGGCCATTGTTCCAGCGGTAGCCTCACTGCTGGCTCTGGCCCGGGAGCAGGGCATGCTGGTGATTCATACCCGCGAATCGCATCTGGCGGATCTGTCGGACTGCCCTGCGGCCAAGCGCGAAGGGGGCGCGGTCGGATTGCGCATCGGTGACGCCGGGCCGATGGGGCGCATTCTGGTGCGCGGCGAGCCGGGCAATCAGATCATTCCTGCACTGGCGCCGATGGCCGGTGAATGGGTGATCGACAAACCGGGCAAGGGGATGTTCTACGCGACCGGCCTGGGGGACAGGCTGGTCGCGCAGGGCATTGAGTCTTTGATTTTCGCGGGTGTCACCACCGAAGTCTGTGTACAGACCAGCATGCGCGAAGCCAATGATCGGGGCTACCGTTGCCTGCTGATAGAAGACGCAACCGAAAGCTATTTTCCGGCCTTCAAACAGGCAACACTGGAGATGGTCGTTGCCCAGGGCGGCATCGTCGGACACACCGCTAACCTGTCGGCGCTGAGCGCCGCCATGACCGAGGATCGAGCGTGAACAAGGAACCGCAGATCAATCTGCCCCATGTGGTCGAGGCCGTGCGCCTGGCCTTTGAAGACTACGAGCGTGCCTTGCTGGCCAACGAGCTGGAGGTGCTGGACGACTACTTCTGGAACACCGATCATACCGTGCGTTACGGCGTTGCCGAAAATCTCTACGGCGCCCGGGATATCGCCGCTTATCGGCGCGTCTGTACGCCGGTGGGCCAAGGCCGGCTACTGCGCAATACGGTGATATCCACTTTTGATGAAAACTATGCCACTGTCAGTACGGAATTCAGTGACGGTGAAACCCGTCGTACGGGCCGACAAATGCAGACCTGGGTACGTTTTCCAGCTGGCTGGAAAGTGGTTTCCGCGCATGTGAGTGTCGATCTCAGTACGCTTTGAACAGCAGGTGATGCCATTTTAAAGCCCCAGACCAATGCCCTGGCCGAGCAGATCTATCAGCGGTTGAAGCAGGAAATCTTCGACTACCAGCTGCTGCCCCATGATCGCTTCAGCGAGACCGAACTGGCCGCGCGTTACCAGGTATCACGCACGCCGGTGCGTGACGCGCTCTATCGCCTGGAGCGCGAGGGCTATCTGGAAGTGGGTTTTCGCCGGGGCTGGACGGTCAAGCCACTGGACTTCGATCAGATCGACGAGCTCTACGATTTGCGCGTTGTGCTGGAGAGCGTTGCCATCGAGCGTTTGTGCGGCCTGCCGGACCTGGCCGGCGCGCTTGCCGACCTCAACCGAGTATGGATGGTGCCGCCGGAGCGGCGTGAGCACGGCATGAAACAGGTGGCCGATCTGGATGAGGCGTTCCACTGTGGTCTACTGGCCGCGGCTGGCAATCGCGAAATGATGCGTGTGCATGCCGAGGTCTGTGATCGCATTCGTATCGTCCGGCGCCTGGATTTCTACAAGAGCGCCCGCATCGAGGAAACCTACAACGAACACGCACGCATTCTGACTGCCCTGGCAGCGCGCAAACGCGATGAGGCACAGATGCTGCTGCGCTCCCATATCGAGCAGAGCAAGATCGAAGTCCGCAAGATCAGCTTGTCGATGCTGGCCGAGGCGCGCAATGGTATGTAGCAGGCTTGATCCAGAGCAATCCTGGTAACGGGGAGGCTGGCCACCCCTGAACGGCAACAGAAAAGAGGGGGATGACTGATAGCCGGTCGGGTTGAAGCCGGCGCCGGGATGTTCAATGATGAGGACTCCATCATCCGAAGGAGTTCGCCATGGAGCACGCCCTGCAGCCCTATACCGCGCTGGTTCCGCGTACCGACAAACTGGTGGTGCAGAAGGCCGGGCACACCGCCTTGCTGACTATCGACAATCCGCCAGCCAATACCTGGGATACCGATACCCTTCACGGCCTGTATGAGTTGATCGGCCATCTGAGTGCGGACCCGGATATCTACGCGCTGGTCATTACCGGGCGTGGCGACAGGTTCTTTTCCGCCGGCGCCGACCTGAAGATGTTCGCCGAGGGCGACAAGGCCTACGCCCGTCTGGTGGCGCGCCTGTTCGGTCAGGCGTTCGAGGCGTTGCGGGATTTTTCCGGGGTGACCATAGCAGCGCTCAACGGCTACGCCCTGGGTGGTGGGCTGGAATGCGCGCTGGCCTGCGATATCCGCATTGCCGAGCGTCAGGTGCAACTGGGCTTGCCGGAGGCCGGTGTCGGGCTGCTGCCCTGCGCCGGTGGTACCCAGGCGCTGGCCTGGCTGGTGGGGGAGGGCTGGGCCAAGCGCATGATTCTCTGTGGCGAGCGCATCGACGGGGTCAAGGCAGAGCGCATCGGGCTGGTCGAGGAGGTGGTCGAGCAGGACCAGGCGCTGGCTACCGCGTTGCGCCTGGCGGCCCAGGTCAGCCGCCAGAGCCCGCAGGCGGTCAGGGCCTGCAAGCAGTTGATCCAGGGGGCGCGTAGCCAGCCGTTGAACAGCCTGCTGGCGAGCGAGCGGGAACGCTTCGTCGATCTGTTCGACCTGGAGGATACCCGCGAGGGGGTCAGTGCCTTCCTGGAAAAACGCCCACCCCAGTGGACCAACCGCTGACCCGGGCAAGCAGCGGCGCCATTCAGGCGCCGCGCCACTCCGCTACCAGCCGTTGCATCAGCTCGGCTGCCGGTAGTTCGCGGGCCAGCGGCGCGCCCTGACCGGCCCATTGTGCGGCGAACTCATGGTTGCCGCGCTGGCTGGCGGCGGCGTTCAGCTGCTTGGCGGCGTCATAGGCGATCGGATAGTCGGCCGGCGGCGGGCTGCCGGCGGCTGCGCCATGGCTGATCAGGCGGTTGAGCATGCCCCGTGCCGGACGGCCCGAGAGGCTGGCGCTCAGCCGTGTGGTGCCGGCCCGCTCACTCTGCAGGGCCTGACGGTAGGCGGCGTTGGCCGACGACTCCGGGCACAGGATGAAGGCGGTGCCGAGCTGGGCCGCGGCGGCGCCCAATTCCAGCGCGCCGCGTATACCGGCGCCATCCATGATGCCACCGGCGGCGATAACCGGCAGGTTGGTGTGGCGCACCAGCAAGCGGACCAGTACCGAGGTGCTCAACTGCTCGTCAGCGGCCATGGGGTCGAACATGCCGCGGTGGCCGCCGGCTTCGATGCCCTGGGCGACGATGGCGTCGATCCCGGCCTGCTCGATCAGCCTGGCTTCACGCAGATTGGTGGCCGTGGCCAGCAGGCAGATGCCGGCCTGGCGCAGCGCCTCTATGCGCTCGGCAGCGGGCAGGCCGAAGTGGAAGCTGACCACGGCCGGGCGCGTTTCCAGCAGCATGTCGAATGCCTGTTCATCTTCGATGAAGCTCTTGTAACCGGCCTTGATGGTGCTGGGCGGGGTCATCCCCGCCTCGGCGAACAGCGGTGCCAGGTGCTGCAGCCAGGCCGCTTCGCGGGCCGCATCCGGTTGCGCCGGAGCGTGGCAGAACAGGTTGACGTTGAATGGCCGGGAGGTCAGCGCGCGGGTCTGTTCGATCATCTGCCGTGCCTGCTCGACCGGGCTCGGCCCGATGCCCAGCGAGCCGAGTCCGCCGGCATTGGATACTGCCGCCGCCAGCTCCGGCGTGGACACACCGGCCATCGGCGCCTGGATGATGGGCAACTGGATGCCGAGACGGGTCAGGAAAGAGGGAGTGCCGTGCATGGAAGCTCCTTGTGCTGCTGAATGGTGGAGTGCCGGACAGCGCCGGCACCCGATTCTACACCTGTTCAGCCAAGCAGCAGCATGGCGGCTTCCATTTCCGCCGACAGGTCTTCCTGCTCCTGGTCCGCGGCCGGGTCGAGGCCGAGGCGGGCGAACGAGGAAATATCGCTCCAGTCCATCTGCGCATAAGGGTGTTCGCTGCCGGTCAGGCTCTGCAGCAGGGCGACCTGGACTATATCGGCGTAATCTACCGTTGCCGGGGCACGCTGGAAGTCCAGGTGCTGGCTGGGTACGTGGCGCAGAGGCTGGGGAAAATCCCAGGCGGCCAGGATGCGATCGCCAAGCAGCGGATGAATCCGCTCGATGATGAGGCCCAGGCTGACGGAGTCGTCGAGCAACTGGCTGTGCTCCTCGGCGTAACTGAGGATCGGCAGCACGCCGATCTGGTGTACCAGTCCGGCGAGGGTCGCCTGGTCGGGTTTGAGCCGGGTGTAGTGCTGGCATAGCACATGGCTGATGCCGGCCACCTCGGTGCTGCGTGCCCAGACCTCGCGCATCTTCTGGTCGATGACGTCGGTGGTGGCCTGGAACAGCTGTGCCATCGCCAGTCCGGTGGCCAGGTTGGCGGTATAGACGATGCCCAGGCGGTTGACCGCCATGCTCAGGTCGGTGATCTCCTGGCGCGAGCGCAGCAGCGGACTGTTCACCACCTTGATCAGGCGCGCGCTCAAGGCCGTGTCGGTACTGATCTGACGTACCAGTTCGGGGATGCTGATGTCCGGGTTCTCGGCGGCTTCGCGGATACGCAGCGCGACCTCGGGCAGCGTCGGCAGCACCAACTGGTCGCGCTCGATCGCCTGAATCAATTCTTCCTGCACGCGCAGGGCCAGATCAGTCATGACATTCTTCCTTGATTATTGCTTGGCAGCCTCGGCAGCCATCTGCTCTTCGTAGGGTAGTGTTGCCACACTCAATGATGGCTCGGTGATATTGGATAGGCTCAGTGTAGTCGATTGTGCCGCTTCGTTCTGCAGTACCGCAAGCAGTTCGACACCTTGCTCGCCACGCGCCGCCATCACCACCTCGCCCACGGCCTGGCCGCTGTTGCTGTCGAGGATCGGGGTCGCCGGTTCCGGCAGCTTGTCACCGGCCCAGCTCAGGCGATACATGCGCCGCTTGAGCTTGCCCAGGTACTGCATCCGCGCGACGATTTCCTGTCCGGTATAGCAACCTTTCCGGAAACTGACGCCGCCCAGTTGTTGCAGGTTGAGCATCTGCGGGATGAAGCTGTCACGGGTCTGGCTGCAGACCTGGCCGATGCCGGCGCGTATCTGCTGCAGTTGCCAGTCGTTCAACGCCGCCGGCTGGGCTTCCTGCAGCATTGCCTGGACGGCGGACCCGGCGCGGCTGGCCGGCAGCCAGACTTCCAGCATCGATGCGCCCACCGGCAGGGCCAGGCCCTGGGCAGCATCAAGCTTCTCGCGGTCGATGCCGGCTGCTACCAGGCTGGCGTCGAGCTGCTCGCCCCACAGCCCCAGGCGCAGCCACTGGTCGCTGACATCGGCCAGTTGCACCTTGAAGAACACCGCGTACTTGGCCAGGTCCGCCTGCTGGGGCTCCAGCAGCTCGGCGGCCATAGCCAGCAGGTAATGCTGCTCGTCGAGCTTGAGCAGGCGGAAGCTCGACTGCATGCGCCCCTTGGGGTTGCAGCGTGCACCCAGGGTGCTGTCGCCCGCTTGCAGCGCGGCGATATCGCAGGTCAGCTGCCCCTGCAGGAAACGGCTGGCATCCGCGCCGCTGACACTGAGGATGCGCTCATGACCGAGCAGGGCCAGTGCGGTGGCGGGGAGGGGGGAAGGCGACTGCTGCGGAAACAGCGCGGACAGATCGTTGGTCTCGTGCATGGTTCGGACAGACTCCCTATCGATGGATGTTGAACTGGATTCATTCTGCCACAGATGCGCCGGCAACAGACTCCGGTAACGGTTATACTGCAGCTTGTGCCCGAACAGGTTTCATTGAATGGAGAGAGTGATGTCGGCAGAGGTGGAAAAAAAGCGATTGTACTGGCATAGCCGGCGCGGCATGCTCGAGCTGGATGTTCTGCTACTGCCTTTTCTGGAAGAGGTCTATTCGTCACTGGATGAGGCGGATCAGGCTCGCTACCGTCGCCTGCTGGAATGCGAGGACCAGGACATGTTCGTCTGGTTCATGCAGCGCGGCGAGCCGGAAGACCCGGATCTGAAACGCATTGTGAGGATGATACTGGATCGTGTCCAACCCGACTGATGCCCTGCTGCTCAAGCGCCAGCCATCACGCTGGCTGGGCGGCCTGATCATATTGCTGACCATGCTCGGTTGCATGGCCCTGTACCGTAGTGCCTTGCCGCCGATTCCGGCGGCACTGTGCGCGGTGCTGCTGTGGGCCTATTGTCTGTGGGTGTGGCCGCGTCAGGTCAGCCTGCGGCATGCCGATTCGGTCACCGGGTTGCGCTTCGACAGCCAGGGTTGGCATATCTTGCGCCGTGATGGCACGGAAATGGGCGCCCGGCTGCTCGCCGATACCTATGTCAGCGCGCTGCTGACGGTGGTGCGCCTGCGCCAGCCGGGGCGCTGGCTGCCGATCTCGGTGATCCTGCCGGCGGATGCCGCCACCGAAGACTCGCTGCGTCGCCTGCGTCTACGCCTGCGTTTCAGTCGTCAGCGCTGGGCGGCTGCAGAATAGTGTCCTGCGCCTGCTCCAGCTGCTGCGGATAATCCAGGGTGTAGTGCAGGCCGCGGCTTTCCTGGCGCAGCATGGCCGAGCGAATGATCAGGTCGGCCACCAGCGCCAGGTTACGCAGCTCCAGCAGGTCGCGGGAGACGGTGTAGTTGCTGTAGAACTCATGGATCTCGGCCAGCAGCATATCGACCCGGTGCTTGGCCCGCTGCAACCGCTTGGTGGTGCGTACTATGCCCACATAGTCCCACATGAAGCGGCGCAGCTCCTCCCAGTTGTGCGAGATGATCACATCCTCATCCGAGTCGGTGACCAGGCTCTCGTCCCAGGTTGGCAGTTGGTCCGGTAGCGCCGACTCGGGCAGCTTGTCCAGGATGTCACGGCTGGCGGCGCGACCGTAGACGATGCATTCGAGCAGCGAGTTGCTGGCCATGCGGTTGGCGCCGTGCAGTCCGGTGAAGCTGGTTTCGCCGATGGCGTAGAGATGGTCAACATCGGTCAGGCCAGTGCTGTCCACCATCACCCCGCCGCAGGTGTAGTGCGCCGCCGGTACCACCGGGATGGGTTCGCGGGTGATATCGATGCCGAAGCTCAGGCAGCGCTCATGCACGGTGGGGAAGTGCTCACGGATGAAGTCGGCGGGCTTGTGGCTGATGTCCAGGTACACGCAATCCAGGCCCAGGCGTTTCATCTCATGGTCAATAGCCCGGGCGACGATGTCGCGGGGCGCCAGTTCGGCACGGTCATCGAAGCGCGGCATGAAACGGCTGCCGTCCGGCAGCTTGAGCAGGGCGCCCTCGCCGCGCAGGGCCTCGGTGATCAGGAAGCTCTTGGCCCGCGGGTGATACAGGCAGGTGGGGTGGAACTGGTTGAATTCCATGTTGGCCACCCGGCAGCCGGCGCGCCAGGCCATGGCGATGCCATCCCCCGAGGCGCTGTCGGGATTGCTGGTATATAGATAGACCTTGCTCGCCCCGCCGGTGGCCAGTACGGTGAAGCGGGCGCCGAAGGTGTCCACATGTCCGCTGTCGCGGTCGAGGATGTAGGCGCCCAGGCAGCGGTTGCCGGGCTGGCCCAGCTTGGCGCTGGTGATCAGGTCGACAGCAACCCGGTTTTCCAACAGTTCGATATTGCTGTGGGCCTGAGCCTGTTGCAGCAGGGTGTTGAAGATCGCCGCACCGGTGGCATCGGCGGCGTGGATGATGCGTCTGTGGCTGTGGCCGCCCTCGCGGGTCAGGTGGAAATCATCGCTCTCGCTGCCGTCTTCCCGGCGTTCGCGGGTAAAGGGCACGCCCTGTTCCACCAGCCAGCCGATGGCGTCGCGGCTATCGCCGACGATCTGACGTACGGCTTCTTCATGGCACAGCCCGGCGCCGGCAATCAGGGTATCCTGCACGTGGGCATCGACCGTGTCGGTATCATCCAGCACCGCCGCCACGCCACCCTGGGCCCAGAAGGTCGACCCCTCCGACAGCCGCCCCTTGCTGATCACGGCGACACGCAGATTGTCCGCCAGATGCAAGGCCAGCGTCAGACCCGCTGCACCACTGCCGATTACCAGTACATCGTATTGCTGTTGTCGGGCCATGGGAGTCTCTTTGTCCGGATTGGTCGGCACGAACTGGCCGCAAGCGGCGGTCCGGCACCGGGTAGTATATAGAAGGCAAGTGATTCACAATACTGCCATATCCAGGGTCTGTCGCCGTTCCACCGACTCTGGACCAGAACAATCGCTGGCTGGCATTGCCGCGCGACCGAGTGCCGAATATCATCATTGGGCCATCCTGCCGCGGAACTTTTTCTGCGGCCGCAGGCTCTTAGAGCTGAACCTGAGTGAGGGGAGAACTTTTGGTTACATCGCGGGTCTATCGCAATAGATTGAGTCCGGCAGGTCAGTGTGGCGGTACAGGCACATGACCGAACAAACCGACCAGCAGCTGGTCGAACGGGTGCAGCAGGGAGATAAGCGTGCCTTCGACCTGCTGGTACTCAAGTACCAGCACAAGATTCTGGCCCTGGTGACGCGTTTTGTTCACGACTCGCATGAGGCGCAGGATGTCGCCCAGGAAGCTTTCATCAAGGCCTATCGAGCCTTGGCAAATTTCAGAGGGGACAGCGCCTTTTATACCTGGCTGTATCGGATTGCGATCAATACCGCCAAGAACTATCTGGTAGCCAGGGGGCGGCGTCCACCCGACTCAGACATAGCGGCCGAAGATGCCGAGTACTACGATGGCGACAGCGCCCTCAAGGATATCCACTCTCCCGAGCGGGATCTGCTGCGAGACGAGATAGAACAGGTAGTCAACCGAACCCTGCAGCTGTTGCCGGGAGATTTGCGAATGGCGCTGACCCTGCGTGAGTTCGAGGGCCTGAGCTACGAAGACATAGCCAATGTGATGGAGTGCCCGGTGGGGACTGTGCGGTCAAGGATATTCAGAGCACGGGAAGCCATCGACAAAGCCCTGAAACCGCTGCTCGAAGCGTGATCTCGGGGGAACCGTGATGCCCTGTGGGGCCAAAATGATAGAGGTAGAGCAATGAGAAGCGAATCCTTGCGGGAGACTCTCTCCGCGCTCATGGATGACGAGGCAGAGCAACTGGAACTGCGCCGAGTCCTTCATGCCGGTGATCAGGATCCTGAGGTCCGTCGCACCTGGGAACGTTACCAGTTGGCACGGTCCGTCATGCACAAGGAACCGTGGCAAGCAGAGATCGATCTGTCTGCCGGCATTGCGGCGGCGCTGGCTGATGAACCGACTCCTTCCAGCGCCCCGGCCACTTCCTCGCCCCGCTGGAAAGCGCAGCTTGGTCGGCTTGCCGTGGCTGCCTCGGTTACCGTGGCGGTGCTGGTGGGTGTGCGCATGGTCAACCAGGATGTCAGTACCGACAACACCATGGCGGTGGCCCCCCAGAGCACTCCGGCGAGCGCTGGCGTACCGGCCATGGCAGCGGCACCGGCGCGTCCGGGTGCGGTGCTGGCCGGCTTCTCGTCACTGGCCGATCAGGACCAGCCGGCCCAGCCGAATGGACCTTCCGCCTGGCAGGAGCAGCGCATCGGCAACTATCTGCGCCAGCATGCTGAAAACAATGCGCAGGCAGCGCCGCAACTGGTTCCCTACGCCCGCGCAGCGAGCCTGGAAAATAATTAGTGTCGCGATTGAAACACGTGTTGAGGTGGTCCGGATTGGCCACCTTGCTGGTTGCGCCGGCCCTGTGGGCCGATGACAGCAGCCGCTGGCTGGAGCGTATGGCGCAGGCAGTGCAGGAGCAGAGTTATCACGGCTCCTATGTGTATGAGCGCTCCGGCATCTTCACCACCCAGGATATCTGGCGCAAGGTCGACAGCGATGGCATTCATGAACGCCTGCTGCAGACCGCCGGCCGGCATCAGGAATGGGTCCGGCATGATGGTCAGCTGGTCTGCGCCTCCTCCCTGTCCCAGAACAGACCCTCGCAGAACATCTCGACTCGTCGGGCCGACCCCAGGCAATTGGGCGAATGGTACAGCCTGCGGGTATTGGGCGGTACGCGGATTGCCGCACGCCCGGTGACGGTCATTTCATTGCAGCCGCGCGATGCCTTCCGCTATGCCTACGAGCTGTACCTGGACAACCAGACCGGGTTGATGCTCAAGTCGTTACTGGTCGATGAAAGCCGGGAGTTGCTTGAGCGCTTCCAGTTCGCGGCGATCTCCTTCGATGCGCCTGACTACCAGACCGGGCTCAAGCCCAGCAGCTCCTGTCTCGAGCTGGAGGCGCCGGAGGATGTATCGGCTGGCGCGACCGAGTTCTGGGAGCCGGGCTGGTTGCCGCCGGGCTTCGTGCTGGGGGATCGGCAGGTGCGGTCGCTCAAGGGCGATGCCCATGTCACTTCGCAGATCTACAGCGATGGCCTGGCCAGCTTCACCCTGTTCGTCGAGCCGCTGGGCAAGGACAGTCTGGCCGAGGACCTGCGGGCGCAACTGGGCCCGACGGTGGCGGTCAGTCGCCGCCTGATGACCGAGGATGACCTGTATCTGGCAACTGTGGTCGGCGAGATCCCGCCGCGGACCGCCGAGCGCATCGCCGAATCCCTGAGTCAGTCCATGGCTGGAGCGCAGCCGTGATCGAGGAACGTGGGCGGGTGCTGAGCGTGGAGCAGGGAGCGGTATGGGTCGAAACCGTACGCCACAGCGCCTGCAGCAGTTGCCAGGCCCGTGCGGGTTGCGGCCAGTCCTTGATGCAGCGGTTGGGCGTCGGCTCACGCCAGGGTTTTATCCGCGCGCTGGACGATGGTCATTGCCGGGTCGGCGACGAGGTACTCATCGGTATTCCGGAAAGCGCGGTACTGCATGGTTCGGCCCTGGTGTACATGCTGCCGTTGCTGGCATTGTTCGTCGGTGCGCTATTGGCGCACGGCGCCGGTGCCGGCGAGCCGGCGATCATTCTGGCGGGGTTTGCGGCCATGGCCGTCGGCTTTGCCGCGGTGCGCTGGCACAGCCGGCGCCTGGATAACGACCCGGCATTCATGCCCCGGGTGCAGGGGGTGGCATTGGCCGGTTCGGGTTCGGCCATTGTCAGCGATAGACGAGAAAGGAGTGGTATATGACAGCAGTACAGCGATGGTTGCTTGTGGTGGTCGGTGCCTGGCTGATGTCCTGGCAGATGTTGGCAGGCGCAGCACAGTTGCCCGATTTCACCGAACTGGTCGAAGAAGCATCACCGGCGGTGGTCAATATCAGTACCCGGCAGACCGTGACCCGCCGTTCCTCGGCGATGGGGCCGATGATCCCCGACCTGGAGGGCCTGCCGCCGATCTTCCGCGAGTTCTTCGAGCGCAGCTTCCCCGATGGTTCGCAGTCCGCACCGCAGCGCCAGGCGCAATCGCTGGGCTCGGGCTTCATCATCTCCAAGGACGGCTACGTACTGACCAACAACCACGTGGTCAGCGGCGCCGACGAGATATTCGTACGGCTGTCGGACCGTCGGGAGCTGGAGGCCACCCTGGTCGGCGCCGACCCGCGTTCGGACCTGGCGCTGCTGAAGATCGACGCCGGCGGCGACCTGCCGGTGGTGCGGATGGGCAAGTCCGCCGATCTGAAGACCGGCGAGTGGGTGCTGGCGATCGGCTCGCCGTTCGGTTTCGAATACTCGGTGACCGCGGGCATCGTCAGTGCCAAGGGCCGCAGCCTGCCCAACGAGAGCTATGTCCCGTTCATCCAGACTGACGTGGCGATCAACCCGGGTAACTCCGGCGGTCCGCTGTTCAACCTCAAGGGCGAAGTGATCGGTATCAACTCGCAGATATTCACTCGCTCCGGCGGCTTTATGGGCCTGTCCTTCGCCATCCCGGTGGATGTGGCAATGGATGTGGTCGAGCAACTGAAAACCGATGGCTCGGTGCGCCGTGGCTGGCTGGGCGTGGTGATCCAGGAGGTCAACAAGGACCTCGCCGAATCCTTCGGCCTGGAGCGTCCGGCCGGTGCGCTGGTGGCCCAGATCATGCCGGAAGGACCGGGTGACAAGGGTGGCCTGCAGGTTGGCGACGTGATTCTCAAGCTCGACAACCAGGACATCATCATGTCCTCCGATCTGCCCCATGCGGTGGGCCGCCTGCGCCCCGGCAGCAAGGCCACCATGCAGATCATGCGTGGCGGCAAGCGCCAGCAGCTGACCCTGGAGATCGGTGCACTGCCGGATGACAATGGCCTGGCCGCTGCCCCTGGTTCGTCCTCGTCGCAGGCACCGACTGTCTCGGACAACCGCCTCGGACTGGCGGTAGTGGAGCTGACCGACGAGCAGAAAAAGGCGCTGGACGTGTCCACCGGTGTGGCGGTGCGCGAGGTTCGTCCCGGCCCCGGGGCGATGATCGGCCTGCGTCCTGGTGATGTCATCACCAACCTGAACAACCGCGCGGTCGAATCGGCGGCGGACTTCGAGAAGATCGCCAGTGCGCTGCCGGTCAATCGCTCCATCTCCATGCGTGTGATTCGCCAGGGACGGGCCAGCTATATCACCTTCCGTCTGTCCGAGTAAGCCGGTCGAATGGTCGCGAGGGCAGGGGATTGCCGGCGTACAGTGCTGGCAATCCCCTGCGGGGACAGATAGCGCTGTGCAGTGGAATCGGGTAAACTCGCGGGCTGTTTTCGGGGGAGCCCCCGGTCACCGCCATGTCTGGCAAACCATCTCTGGAAGAACCCTGCAGTGAGCGACCTGAGCCTGATCCGTAACTTTTCCATTATTGCCCACATCGACCACGGCAAGTCGACGCTGGCCGACCGCTTCATCCAGATCTGCGGCGGGCTGACCGAGCGCGAAATGGCCGCCCAGGTGCTGGACTCGATGGACCTGGAGCGCGAGCGCGGCATCACCATCAAGGCTCACAGTGTCACCCTGTACTACCCTGCGAAGGACGGCAAGACCTACCAACTGAACTTCATCGATACGCCCGGCCACGTCGACTTTCACTATGAGGTCAGCCGTTCGTTGGCTGCCTGTGAAGGTGCTCTGCTGGTGGTCGATGCGGCGCAGGGGGTCGAGGCGCAATCGGTAGCCAACTGCTACACGGCCATCGAGCAGGGCCTGGAAGTCATGCCGGTGCTGAACAAGATCGATCTGCCCCAGGCCGAGCCCGAGCGGGTGCAGGCCGAGATCGAGAGCGTCATCGGCATCGATGCCACCGATGCGGTGACCTGCAGCGCCAAGAGCGGGCAGGGTGTCGAGGACGTGCTGGAGCGCCTGATCGAGGTGATTCCGCCGCCGCAGGGCGAGATCGAGGCACCCCTGCAGGCGTTGATCATCGACTCCTGGTTCGACAACTACCTGGGTGTGGTGTCGCTGGTACGGGTCAAGCAGGGCCGTATCAAGAAGGGCGACAAGGTGCTGGTCAAGTCCACCGGCCGGGTCCACCAGGTGGACAGCGTTGGTGTGTTCAACCCCAAGCACACGGAAACCGCGGATCTCAAGGCCGGTGAGGTGGGCTTCATCATCGCCGGTATCAAGGATATCCAGGGCGCGCCCGTGGGCGACACCCTGACCTTGTCCAACACCCCCGATGTGGACATGTTGCCGGGCTTCAAGAAGGTCCAGCCCCAGGTCTATGCCGGCCTGTTCCCGGTCAGCTCGGATGATTTCGAGGACTTCCGCGATGCACTGGAGAAACTCACGCTCAATGATGCCGCGCTGCAGTACGAGCCGGAAAGTTCGGACGCGCTGGGTTTCGGTTTCCGCATCGGCTTCCTCGGCATGCTGCACATGGAGATCATCCAGGAGCGGCTGGAACGCGAATACGATCTGGACCTGATCACCACCGCGCCCACCGTGGTGTTCGAGGTGGTGAAGAAGGGCGGCGAGGTGATCTATGTCGACAACCCGTCGCGCCTGCCCGACCCCTCGCTGATCGAGGAAATGCGCGAACCCATAGTCCGGGCCAACATTCTTGTACCCCAGGATCACCTGGGCAGCGTCATCACCCTGTGTATCGAAAAGCGCGGCGTGCAGCAGGACATGGTGTTTCTCGGTACCCAGGTGCAGGTGATCTATGACCTGCCGATGAACGAGGTGGTACTGGACTTTTTCGATCGTCTGAAGTCGGTCAGCCGCGGTTACGCCTCCCTCGATTACGCATTCGACCGCTTCCAGGCCGCCAAGCTGGTGCGCCTGGATGTGCTGATCAACAACGACAAGGTCGATGCCCTGGCGCTGATCGTGCACCGTGACAACGCGGCGTTCCGCGGGCGGCAGTTGGTCGAGAAGATGAAGGAGCTGATTCCGCGGCAGATGTTCGACGTCGCCATCCAGGCCGCCATGGGCGGGCAGATCGTCGCGCGCTCGACGGTCAAGGCGCTGCGCAAGAACGTCCTGGCCAAGTGCTACGGCGGTGATGCCAGCCGCAAGAAGAAGCTGCTGGAGAAACAGAAGGCCGGTAAGAAGCGGATGAAGCAGGTCGGTAACGTGGAGATCCCGCAGGAAGCCTTCCTGGCCGTGCTGAAAGTAGACAACTAGGGGCGTCGCAAGACTGATTATGCATATCAACTTTCCGCTGTTGCTGGTGATCGCCGTGGCCGTTACCGGCCTGTTGGCTCTGCTCGACTACATCTGGTTCGCACCCCAGCGCCGGCGCGCCGTGGCCAGCTACCAGTCCCAGGTACAGGTTGCCGACCCCGGTGCCCTGCAGCGGCTGAACAAGGAACCCTTGCTGGTCGAATACGGCAAGTCGTTCTTCCCGGTACTGGCGGTGGTACTGATCCTGCGCTCGTTCCTGGTCGAGCCGTTCCAGATTCCCTCCGGCTCGATGAAGCCGACCCTGGAAGTCGGTGACTTCATCCTGGTCAACAAGTTCGCCTATGGCATACGCCTGCCGGTGCTGGAGACCAAGGTGATTCCGGTGGGCGACCCGCAGCGCGGCGATGTGATGGTGTTCCGCTATCCGAATGATCCGCGCATCAACTACATCAAGCGCGTGGTCGGTCTGCCGGGTGATCGTATCGGTTATGCCGACAAGCAGCTCTCGGTCAACGGTGAGGTGGTACAGCGCGAGCTGCTGCGCACCATCAGCGATGACGAGGTGCCCGCGGGGCATCCGTTGCAGGCGCTGGCCCAGGTCGATATCTACCTGGAGCAGCTGGGCGAGGAAGCCCATGAAGCGCGTTACAAGCGCCTGTCGCAGACGCCGCCGGCGCGCGAGTGGGTTGTCCCCGAGGGGCACTATTTCATGGTTGGCGACAACCGTGACAACTCCAATGACAGTCGTTACTGGTCCGCACCGGAAATGCCGCAGGAGTTGTGGGGCATGGTCCCGGACAACTATATTGTCGGCAAGGCCTTCGCCGTATGGATGCATTGGCCGGAACCGAAACTGAGCAATCTGCCGAGCTTCTCCAGAGTTGGCCTGATCAATTAGGGGTACCCCTTCAGCCAGGGATGGTGGCAGGAACTGATATCAACAACGGACGTACGAGGTTATCCATGCGCCAATCTCAGAAAGGCATGTCTTTTTTCGGCTGGCTGGCGGTCATTGCGCTGGTGGTATTCGGTGTAGTCATTGCGATGAAGCTGATTCCCATCTACCTGGACCATTTCGCCCTGCGCAAGATCGTCACTTCGGTGAATGAGGATCCGAGCATCAAGATCGGCTCCCTGCGCGATATGCATTCGCACATCAACAAGGGGATGCAGATCAACAGCATCCGCGATATCAAGGCGGCGGATGCGGTGAGCGTGACCAGCAGCGGAACCAATACCTATACTGTCACCATCAAGTATGAGGTGCGTGCGCCCATGCTCAAGACCGTGGACCTGTTGGTCCATTTCGATGAAACCCATATTGTCAGACCCTTAATGTGAGCAACAAGCTAGACCGACTGGAAAGAAGAATAGGCTACAGTTTCAAGGACCAGGATCTGTTGGTCCTGGCGCTGACCCACCGCAGCCTGGGTGGGCGCAACAACGAGCGCCTGGAGTTTCTCGGCGATTCGATTCTCAACTTCGTCGCGGCCGAGGCGCTGTTCGAGCGCTTCCCGCAGGCCCGTGAAGGCCAGCTGTCGCGCCTGCGCGCGCGGCTGGTCAAGGGCGTGACCCTGGCCGAACTGGCCAAGGGCTTCGATCTGGGTGAATACCTGCGCCTGGGCTCGGGGGAACTCAAGAGTGGCGGTTTTCGCCGCGAGTCGATCCTCGCCGACACCACCGAGGCCATCATCGGAGCCATCTATCTGGACAGCGGCATGCAGGCCGCCCGGGAACGCATCCTGCTGTGGCTGGCCAGCCATATCGAATCCCTGACCCTGGTGGACAACAACAAGGATCCGAAGACCCGACTGCAGGAATACCTGCAAGGCCAGCACAGCGAACTGCCGCAGTATGAAGTGATTGACGAAAGCGGTGAGGCCCATTGCCGGGTGTTCCGCGTTGAGTGTCGGGTCGCCTTGATGACCGGACAGACCTTTGGTGTCGGCAGCAGCCGCCGCCTGGCCGAGCAGGAAGCCGCCAGACAAGCCCTGATCGCCATGGGCGTGGAGAAAGTGAATGACTGATACAGCACCGCGCTGCGGCTATGTCGCCCTGGTCGGCCGTCCCAACGTCGGCAAGTCGACCCTGCTCAACCATATCCTCGGGCAGAAGCTGGCGATCACCTCGCGCAAGCCGCAGACCACCCGTCACACCCTGCTCGGCATCAAGACCGAGGACAATGTGCAGGCCATCTATGTGGATACCCCCGGCCTGCACAAGGACAATGACAAGGCACTGAACCGCTTCATGAACAAGAGCGCCTCGCAGGTATTGCGCGAGGTGGACGTGGTGCTGTTCGTGGTCGATCGCACGCGCTGGACCGATGAGGACGAGCTGGTCTGGAACAAGGTGCGCCACCTGCAGTGCCCGGTAGTGGTGGTGGTCAACAAGGTCGACCGCCTGGATGACAAGAAGGACATGCTTCCGCATCTGGAGTGGTTGACCAAACAGTTGCCCAACGCCGAGGTGGTGCCGGTGTCGGCGCTGCACGGGCGCAATATCGACCGGCTGCAACAGCTGATCGGCAGCCTGCTGCCCGAAGGCGAGCATTTCTATCCGGAAGACCAGTTGACCGATCGCAGCTCGCGCTTTCTGGCGGCCGAACTGGTACGCGAGAAGGTCATGCGCCAGCTGGGCGCGGAAATTCCCTACCAGGTCGCGGTTGAGATCGAGCAGTTCAAACAGGAAGGCAAGGTGTTGCACATCCACGCCCTGATCCTGGTCGAGCGCGAGGGGCAGAAGAAGATCATCATCGGTGATGGCGGGGCGCGGATGAAGAAGATTGGCCAGGAAGCGCGGATGGATATGCAGAAACTGTTCGGCAGCAAGATCATGCTCAACCTCTGGGTCAAGGTCCGGCGCGGCTGGTCCGATGACGAGCGTGCGTTGAATTCGCTGGGTTATCGTTTCGACTGATCCATGCAGCCTTCGCTGAGTCCGGCCTATGTACTGCACAGTCGGCCCTACCGCGACAGCAGCGCGCTGGTCGACCTGCTGACCCTGCACCAGGGGCTGCAGCGGGTGGTCTGGCGCGGTGCCCGTGGCCAGCGGCGCAAGCTGGCACCGCAACCTTTCGTACCCATGCTGGTAGGCCTGGCTGGGCGCGGCGAGCTGAAGACCCTGACCCAGGCCGAGGTCGCCGGCAGCTTTGCCCTGTTGCAGGGTCAGACGCTGTTCAGCGGCCTGTATCTCAACGAATTGCTGGTGCGCCTGCTGGCCAGCGGTGATCCTCAACCATTATTGTTCGCCGCTTACCAGCAGGCGCTGGAGCAACTGGCTGCAGGCGCGGCGGTGGAGCCGGTGCTGCGCCGTTTCGAATGGCAACTGCTGGACATCCTGGGCTATGGTTTCAGTCTGACCAGGGATGCCAGCGGCCAGCCGGTCAGTGCGCAGCAGCGTTATCTCTGGCATGCCGCCGATGGCCTGCAGGTGCTGCACGATCCGCTGCTGGTCGATGCCGGGCTGCCCGGCAGCGCCCTGCTGGCCATGGCCGCCGATGACTGGAGCGCGGCGGCCACGCTGCGCGCCGCCAAGAGCCTGATGCGCCAGGCGCTGGGTATCCATTTGGGCGACCGCCCGCTGGTCAGCCGGCAATTGTTCGCCCGGCAAGCCGATTTCAGAAAAGGAGAGTGACAGTGACCCAACCGCAGCGCGTACTGCTTGGTGTGAATATCGATCATGTGGCGACCCTGCGCCAGGCCCGTGGCACCCGTTATCCGGACCCGATCCAGGCGGCCATCGAGGCGGAGCAGGCCGGGGCCGACGGCATCACCGTGCATCTGCGCGAGGACCGCCGGCATATTCAGGATCGTGACGTGCGGCTGCTGGCCGAGGTGCTGCAGACCCGCATGAACCTGGAAATGGCGGTCACCGAGGAAATGCTGGCCTTCGCCGCGGAAATCCGCCCGGCGCATGTCTGCCTGGTACCGGAGCGGCGCGAGGAACTGACCACCGAGGGCGGCCTGGACGTGGCGGGCAACCTGGCGCGGGTCCAGCAGGCGGTCGAGCAACTGGCCGGCCATGGCTGCGAGGTGTCGCTGTTCATCGATGCCGATCCGCGACAGATCGAGGCCGCACGGGATGCCGGCGCGCCGGTGATCGAACTGCATACCGGACATTACGCCGAGACAAGCGGTGAGCAGCAGGAGAAGGAACTGCAGCGTATCCGTGAGGGCGTGGCCTATGCCCGCAAGCTGGGCCTGGTGGTCAACGCCGGGCATGGCCTGCATTACCACAACGTCGAGCCGATCGCAGCGATTGCCGGCATCAACGAGCTGAACATCGGCCATGCGATCATCGCCCGTGCGCTGTTCTCCGGGTTGGCGGGCGCGGTGAACGAGATGCGCGCGCTGATCATGGCGGCAGAAACGCCCCGATGATCATCGGTATCGGCACCGACATGGTACTGGTCAGCCGCATCCAGGCGGTGCTGGGGCGCCAGGGCGAGCGTTTCGCCCGGCGCATCCTCACCCCGGCCGAGCTGCAGCGCTTTCTCAGCCACTCCCAGCCGGCGCGCTATCTGGCCAAGCGCTACGCCGCCAAGGAAGCCATTCTCAAGGCGCTGGGCACCGGGCTGGCCAAGGGCATGTCCTGGCAGCACATGCAGATCGACAATGATGCCCAGGGTGCGCCACAGGTGATACTCAGCGGGGTGGCCCTGCAGCGGCTGCAGCAGGGTGGTGGCGGTCGCATGCTGCTGTCACTCAGCGACGAGCGCGAGCAGGCGCTGGCCTTCGCCGTCTGGTCAGGCGACTGAAGCACCGCGCAGGCGTTCGATAGCCTCCAGCACCGCTTCCACCGCCGCACGGCTGTCCTGGCCCTTCTTCAGCTGGGTTTCCGCCGTCTGGCAACGGGCGCGCAATTGCGGCACGCCGCAGTAGCGGCTGGCGCCATGCAGCTTGTGAATGATCTCCAGCAGCGTTTCCCGGTCGCCCCGCGCCAGGGCGGCGCTGATATGGCGGCTGTCTTCGGGCAGGCCGTCGAGCAGCATTTTCAGCATGTCGCTGGCCAGGTCCGCCTTGCCGGCGGCCAGACGCAATCCTTCTTCCAGATCGATTACCTGCAGGTCGGTGTCCTGTGCCAGCGCAGGTGGCTCGGTCGTGTTTGTCGGCGGGCAGGCAGGCGCAGTAGTTGCGGCCGCAGCCATCAGCGGTACGCCGGAACCCAGGCCGGTCCACTTGTTCAGGCTGTGGCGCAGTTGCTCGGCGGTAATCGGCTTGGTCAGGTAGTCGTTCATGCCGCACTGCAGCAACTGGCGCCGCTCGCTGGTCAGGGCATGGGCGGTCAAGGCGATGATCGGCACCGGATCGAAACCGGCAAGCTCCTCGCGCAGGCGCAGTTCGGCGGTGGCCTGGCGACCATCCAGGCCCGGCATCTGCACATCCATGAAGATCAGGTCGACGCTTTGCTCGGTGAGCAATTCCAGGGCTTCCTCGCCGCTGCCGGCGAGCAGCGGGGTGGCGCCGATATCGCCGAGGAAGGCTTCCAGCAATTTGAGGTTGGCCGGTTGGTCATCGACGCAGAGTACCCGTGGCAGCCGCGGTTGGCGCGGAACAGGTGCCCGCGCCGTCAGCGGATCGTTGCCCAGCAGGTGCATTGCTGCCCGATACAGCTTGCGGGTGTAGACCGGTTTGGACAGCGCCTGGCACAGCGAGCGCGGTAGCTGATCGAGCAGCGGATAATGTTCGGTGGTGTCGGTCAGCACTATGCTCTTGCAGATGTTCAGTTCCGACCACTGGCGGACCATCTCCAGGGTCTCGCCCGGCGGCGTACCCGTATGCCGCATGCTGATCAGCGCCAGCTGCAGCGAGTCATCGCGGTTGGTGGGCGAGGTCAGCGCCTCATGCAGCTCCTGCGGGCTGTCGAACACCCGGACCGACAGGCCGATGTCCTCCAGGCTGTGCAGCAGCATCTGTCGGCTCAGCAGTTGTGGCTCGACCAGCGCGGCGCGCATGCCCAGCAGTGGCCGTTCCGGCAGGTCGTCTTCGCCATGCGGCGATAGCCCGAGGCGCAGGGTCAGCCAGAACTCCGATCCTTCCCCCGGCTGGCTGCGCAGGCCGATCTCGCCCTGCATCTGTTCGACCAGGCGCTTGGAAATGACCAGTCCCAGGCCGGTGCCACCGGTCTGCCGTGAGATCGAGTTGTCGGCCTGGCTGAATGCCTTGAACAGTGACTTCTGCTGGGTTGGCGACAGGCCGACACCGGTGTCGTTGACGCTGATGCGCAGCAGCACCTGGTTGGCGTCCTGCTGTTCGGCCATGACCCGCACGCTGACCGAGCCTTCGTGGGTGAACTTGATCGCGTTGCTGATCAGGTTGGCGAGGATCTGCTTGAGCCGCATCGGGTCGCCGCTCAGGCCCAGCGGGGTGTCCCGGTAGATGATGCTGACCAGCTCCAGGCCCTTGTCGTGGGCGCTGGGCGCGAGCATGGTCAGGGTCTCGTCGATCAGGTCGCGCAGGTTGAACGACAGGTTCTCCAGGATCAGCTTGCCGGCCTCGATCTTGGAGAAGTCGAGAATCTCGTTGATGATCGCCAGCAGGCTGTCGGCCGAGCGCTCGATGGTCGACAGGTACTCCTGCTGGCGGCCGCTCAGTTCGCTGCGCTGCAGCAGGCTGCCGAAGCCGAGGATACTGTTCAGCGGTGTGCGCAGCTCATGGCTCATGTTGGCCAGGAACTCGGACTTGATGCGGCTGGCCTCCTGGGCGGTCTTGCGCGCCAGGTCCAGCTCGATGTTCTGGATCTCGATGGTTTCCAGGGTCTGGCGCAGGTCCTCGGTGGCCTGGTCGATGTTCTGCTGCAGCTCGCCCTGGGCGCTCTGCATGGTCTGCGCCATGGTGTTGATGCCGCTTGCCAGGTCATCCAGCTCGCGGCTGCCCTGTTCGTTCAGGCGGACATCGAAATGGCCCTGGCTGATCCTGGCGATGGCGGCATTGATGCGCAGCACCGGCTCGGTGATACGGCGGCCCATGAGCCCGACCACCAGCGCGGTCAGGGCCAGGCCGAGGATGATGGTGACCAGGGTGGCGAGCAGGCTCTGATACTGGCGCAGCAACATGTTGCCGTGGCTCAGTTCGACTTCCAGCCAGCCGAGCAGGCTGTCGGCCTCGATCTGCGGGTGTGCCTCGCGCCGGGGCAGATCGGCGCTGGCCAGCAGCGGCATGAGGAATCGACTGCTATGCTCGCCACGCTGGATCTGCAGGCCGGTGCCGGCGGTCAGGTCGATACCGCTCAGCGGTGTGCCGCCCGGATACATCAGTGGGCCGTGGTGTGCGAGCTGCCGCATATCGGTGTCATACAGTGTCAGCGCGCGTACATCGGTATGGTTGAGTGCGGCACCGAGCATGGGTCCGAAGCGCTCCACCTCGCCGTCCAGCAGGGCGCTGGCGGCGGGCCGCTGCAGGTATTCGACGGTCATCAGACCACGTTGCAACAACTGCTGCTCGACCTCGCGCAATTGCTGCCAGCTGAAATAGCCGCCGATCGCCAGCGCCATCAAGCCGGTGGGCAGCAGGGTCATCAGCAATAAACGGGCCTTGATACCTAACTTGTTCAATATGTGCATCCCTTTCCCTGTTGCCGTTATCATAGGCCGATTGATCAAAAAGCACAGCTGGCGCCATGGCTGATCTGTTCCACCCGAAGGATGAACGATGAATAGCGAGTTTCCCACCATTGCCGACTGCATAGGCAATACGCCCCTGGTTCGCCTGCAGCGCATGACCGGCGATACCGGCAACACCATCCTGCTGAAACTGGAAGGCAACAACCCGGCCGGTTCGGTCAAGGATCGCCCGGCGCTGTCGATGATCCAGCTGGCCGAGCAGCGCGGTGCGATCAAGCCCGGTGACACACTGATCGAGGCCACGTCCGGCAATACCGGCATCGCCCTGGCGATGGCGGCGGCGATCATGGGCTACCGCATGGTGCTGATCATGCCGGAGAACTCCAGTGACGAGCGCAAGTGGGCGATGTCGGCCTATGGCGCCGAACTGATCCTGGTGAGCAAGGAGCAGGGCATGGAGGGTGCCCGCGACCTGGCCGCGCAGATGCAGCGCGAAGGCAAGGGCAAGGTGCTGGACCAGTTCGGCAACATGGACAATCCCGAGGCCCACTACCGCGGCACCGGCCCGGAAATCTGGCGCGATACCGGTGGCCGGGTGACCCATTTCGTCAGCTCCATGGGCACCACCGGCACCATCATGGGAGTGTCACGTTACCTGAAGGAGCAGAACCCCGAGGTGCAGATCATCGGTCTGCAGCCGACCGAAGGCGCGGCGATCCCCGGGATACGCCGCTGGCCGCAGGAGTATCTGCCGAGCATCTATGATGATGCACGGGTCGACCAGGTGGTGGACATGAGTCAGCAGGAAGCGGAAATCACCATGCGTCGGCTGGCCCGTGAAGAAGGCATTTTCTGCGGTGTATCCTCCGGCGGTGCGGTGGCTGCGGCGCTGCGCCTGAATGCCCAGGTACGCGATGCGATCATCGTGGTGATCATCTGCGACCGGGGGGACCGTTACCTGTCCACCGGAGTGTTCGACGCCCAACCATGAACAGGGGTCGTGGAAAACCGCGGCGCACACCGGATGCGCCTGCCGCCGTCGGCCAACGTATCGAACTGGGGCTGGAACGACTGACCCACGATGGTCGGGGCATTGGTCGCTGGCAGGGGCGTACGGTGTTCGTCGAAGGCGGCCTGCCGGGCGAGCAGGTCACTGCGCGGGTGGTACGGGCGCGCAGCAAACTGATCGAGGCGCGCCTGGAGCGATTGCTGCAGGCCAGTGCCGAACGCCGCGAGCCAGCCTGCCGGCATGTCGAGCTGTGCGGTGGTTGCAGCCTGCAGCACATGCCCCGGCAGACCCAGCTGCAGATCAAGCAGCAGGCGCTGGCGCAGCAGTTGCAGCACTTCGCCGGCCTGCAGCCGCAGCAGTGGATGCCGCCGTTGATCGGCCCCGAGTATGGTTATCGGCAACGCACCCGGCTGTCCATGCGCTGGGATGTCCAGGCCAGGCGGTTGGTGGTCGGCTACCGGCAGCGGGCCAGCAGTGAACTGGTGGAGGTCAGCCAGTGTCCGATACTGACGCCGGTGCTCGAAAGCCTGCTGCAGGAGCTGCCGGAGGTATTGCAGCAACTGGAGGCGCGCGCCGGGCTGGGGCATGTCGAACTGATCGGCGGAGCCTGCCCGAGCATGCTGGTGCGCCACCTTCAGCCATTGCCGCCGGCCGATACGCAGCGGCTGCTGGCGCTGGCGGCGCGTCACGGCATGGCCTGCTACCTGCAGTCCGATGCGGCATCGGTGTCGCGTATCGCGGATGGCGGCGGGTCGCCGGCGTACCTTTTGCCCGACCAGCAGCTGGAGTTTCGTTTCGCTGCCGGCGACTTCACCCAGGTGAATGCCGGCATCAACCAGCAGATGGTCAACCAGGCGCTGGCCTGGCTGGCGGTACAGCCGGGTGAACGGGTACTGGATCTGTTTTGCGGAGTGGGCAATTTCGCCCTGCCGCTGGCCCAGGCCGGGGCGTTGGTGACCGGCGTCGAGGGCAGCGCCGAGATGGTCGAGAGGGCCACCGGCAACGCCTCGCTGAATGGGCTTGAGAATGTGCACTTTTTTCAGGCGGACTTGTCGAACAGCCTTGAAACAGACTGGCTGCAGGCCGGGTTTCAGGCAGCTCTACTGGATCCGCCGAGGGATGGGGCCGCGGAACTCGTTGCCACGTTGGCGCGTAACGGATTGCAGCGGATACTCTACGTATCCTGCAATCCCGCCACCTTGGCCCGCGATGCGGGCATTCTCGCGGCAGCGGGTTACCGGTTGGTGCAGCTGGGCATTATGGACATGTTCCCCCAGACTGCGCATGTGGAAGCCATGGCACTGTTCGTGTCGGGCAAGGACAAAAGGTAATGGTACAAGTCAGAGCAGAACATCCGGTCAATCAGGATGGCACTGTGGATATCGATGCCTGGATCGGGCGCATCCAGCAGCGCGTGCCGCTGTCTGAGCCACAGGTACTGAAGCAGGCCTGTGAATGGGCCAGCGAGCTGGACCAGGCGGCGAGCAAGACCGAACATCGCTGGGCCAATGGTGCCAGCAGCTATCTCACCGGCCTGGAAATGGCCGAGATTCTCGCCGACCTCAAGCTCGACCAGGAGTCACTGGTCGCGGCGGTGATCTATCGCGCGGTACGCGAGCGCAAGATCGACCTGGCCGAGGTGCAGCGTTGCCTGGGGCCGGATGTGGCGGCCCTGGTCGATGGCGTGCAGCGCATGGCGGCGATCAGCGTGTCGCAGAACCCGGTCAAGGCCAACGCCTTCAATACTCAGTCCCAGGTGGAAAACCTGCGCAAGATGCTGGTCACCATGGTCGACGACGTGCGTGTGGCGCTGATCAAGCTGGCCGAGCGTACCTGTGCCATCCGTGCGGTCAAGGATGCCCCGGAGGAGAAGCGCTACCGGGTCGCCCGCGAGGTGTTCGACATCTACGCGCCGCTGGCGCATCGCCTGGGTATCGGCCATATCAAGTGGGAGCTGGAGGACCTGTCCTTCCGCTATCTTGAACCGCACAAGTACAAGCAGATCGCCAAGCTGCTGGATGAGCGCCGGCTGGACCGCCAGGAGTACATCGAGGCGGTCATGGCGCAACTGCGCCACGAGCTGGAGCAGGCGGCGATCGACGGCGACGTCTCCGGGCGGGTCAAGCATATCTACTCGATCTGGCGCAAGATGCAGAACAAGGGCATCGACTTCAACCAGGTCTATGACGTGCGGGCGGTGCGGGTATTGGTGCCGCAGGTGCGTGATTGCTATACCGCGCTGGGCATAGTGCACAGCCTGTGGCGGCACATACCCAACGAGTTCGACGACTATATCGCCAATCCCAAGGAGAACGGCTACCGTTCCCTGCATACCGCGGTGATCGGCCCGGAAGGCAAGGCGCTGGAGGTGCAGATCCGCACCTACGCCATGCACGAGGAAGCCGAGCTGGGTGTGTGCGCGCACTGGCGCTACAAGGGCACCGACGTCGACAGCAACTCCACCGCCTACGAGGACAAGATCGCCTGGCTGCGGCAGGTGCTGGAGTGGCACGAGGAAATGGGCGATATCGGCGGCCTGGCCGACCAGTTGCGGGTGGACTTCGAGCCGGATCGCATCTACCTGTTCACCCCTGACGGCCACGTGCTGGATGTGCCCAAGGGCGCCACCCCGCTGGACTTCGCCTATCGCATCCATACCGAGGTTGGTCATCACTGCCGCGGGGCCAAGGTCAACGGTCGTATCGTGCCGCTGAACTATGTGCTGAAGACCGGCGAGCAGGTCGAGATCATCACCGGCAAGAGCGGTGGGCCAAGCCGTGACTGGCTGAACGCCAACCTCGGCTACCTGCATACCTCGCGGGCGCGGGCCAAGGTCCAGCACTGGTTCAAGCAGCAGGACCGCGAGCAGAACGTGCAGGCCGGCAAACTCATGCTCGAGCGCGAGCTGACGCGCATGGCACTGAATGGCGCCGACTATGCCAAGCTGATCGAGCGCCTGGGCATCCGCAGCCAGGAAGACCTGTTCGCCGCGGTCGGTTCCGGTGACATTCGCATGGCGCATGTGGTCAACGTGGCCCATCAGCTGGTCGAACCGGACCGCCACAGCGAACAGCTGGAACTGATCCCGCGCCGGCCGAGCAAGCCCGGGCGCCGCGGCGACGTGCATATCCAGGGCGTCGGCAACCTGCTGACGCAACTGGCCGGCTGCTGCCAGCCGGTGCCGGGCGACCCGATCATCGGCTACATCACCGTCGGCCGTGGCGTTACCGTGCACCGTGCCGACTGCGCCACCGCCATGCAGTTGCAGGACCGCGAGTCCGAGCGGCTGATCGAGGTGAGCTGGGGCGGTGAGCCGGTGCAGACCTATCCGGTGGAGATCTATATCAAGGCCTACGACCGTGCCGGGCTGTTGCGCGATGTGTCGCAGTTGCTGGCCAACGAGAAGATCAACGTGCTGGAGGCCAGCACCCGCACCAACCGCGATGACAACTACGCCAGCATGCTGCTGACCCTGGAGATTCCCAACCTGCACCTGCTCGGGCGGTTGCTGGCGCGGATCAGCCAGTTGCCCAATGTGGTCGAGGCACGGCGCAACCGTCAGGAGCGCCGGGCGTGAGCTACCAGTTGGAGGATCTGCTGTACCTGATGGAACGCCTGCGTGATCCCGAACATGGCTGCCCCTGGGACCTGCAGCAATCATTTGCCAGCATAGCGCCGCATACGCTGGAAGAAGCCTATGAAGTGGCCGATGCGATTGCCGAGGAGGATTTCGGCCAACTGGCCGGTGAGGTCGGCGACCTGTTGTTCCAGGTGGTGTACTACGCGCAGCTGGGACGCGAAGCCGGGTATTTTGACTGGTCGGACGTGGTCGACGGCATCACCCGCAAGCTGGTGCGCCGCCACCCCCATGTGTTTCCCGATGGCAATCTGCGTACGCCGCCCGGCACTCTCAAGCTGGAGGAGCGGCAGATCAAGGAACGCTGGGAACAGATCAAGGCCGAGGAGCGGGCCGAGCGCGCAGTGGTGCCGCAGCAGCTATCCTTGTTGGACGACGTGCCGCGGGCGCTGCCGGCCCTGAGCCGGGCGCAGAAGTTGCAGAAGCGCGCCTCCAGTGAGGGGTTCGACTGGTCCAGCGTGGCGCCGGTGATCGACAAGATCGCCGAGGAGCTGGACGAGGTGCGCGAAGCCATCGGCCATCGCCAGCAGCAGGCCATCGAGGAAGAGGTAGGTGATCTGCTGTTCGCCATGGTCAACCTGGCACGTCATCTGAAGGTGGATGCCGAGACCGCGCTACGCGGTGGCAATGACAAGTTCGAACGGCGTTTGCGCTATATCGAGCGGACCCTGGCCGCTGCCGGTGAGTCCTTTGCCGGGACCGAGCTGCAGCGGCTGGATGAATTGTGGGACGAGGCCAAGCGGCAGGGGTTGTGAGGTCGTGCCGGGCCTGCTCCCTGGATTGCCACGCCCTGCGGGGTCGCAATGACGAGGAGGGAACGGCTTGTTCATGCCGTTTCCATGTTCCCCATCCGTCATTGCGAACCGCAGAGCGGTGAAGCAATCCACGAGCACGGAGCTGATAAGGAGGCTGCATGACACAGATCGATGCACGGCTGCGCCGGGATGTTCACGACCTGGGTGAGTTGCTGGGCAATACCATCGAGGCGCATCTGGGCGCGGCATTCCTGCAGCGCATCGAGCGCATCCGGCTGGGCGCCAAGCGTGGCCGGAGCCAGGACGAGGACAGCCACGAGGCATTGCTGCAGGTGCTGCAGGAATTGCCCGATGACCAGTTGCTGCCGGTATGCCGGGCCTTCAACCAGTTTCTCAACCTGGCCAACATTGCCGAACAGCACCACCGTATCCGTCGCCGGCGTGCCGACGAGCCGTTGCCGTTCGAGGAACGCTGTATTGCCGAACTGCTCGAGCGCCTGCGCGGCGCCGGGCATTCCGGTGCCGAGGTCGCGCGGCAGGTGGCACAGCTGGATATCGAACTGGTGCTCACCGCTCATCCCACCGAGGTGACCCGGCGCACCTTGATCCAGAAGTACGATGCCATCGCCGCCGCCCTGGCCCGCGCCGACCATGATGACCTGAGTGCCACCGAACAGCAGGCACTGCGCGAGGAACTGGCGCGGCTGATCAGCGAGGCCTGGTTCACCGACGAGATTCGCCGCCAGCGCCCGACGCCGATCGATGAGGCGAAATGGGGTTTTGCGGTCATCGAGCATTCGTTGTGGCAGGCATTGCCCGATTTTTTGCGCCGGCTCGATGGGGAACTGCAGCGCAGCTGCGATCAGCGCCTGCCACTGCATGCCGCACCGGTGCGCATGGCCAGCTGGATGGGCGGTGACCGCGACGGCAACCCCAATGTCACCGCCCGGGTGACCCGCGAGGTGCTGCTGCTGGGGCGCTGGATGGCCGCCGATCTGTACCTGAACGACATCAACCGGTTGATCAACCAGCTGTCGATGCAGGCAGCCAGCCCGGCGCTGCGCGAGCGGGTGGGTGACGCCGACGAGCCCTACCGTATCCTGCTCAAGCAACTGCGTACGCGACTGCAGGCCACCCGTGCCTGGGCCGAAGCGGCGCTGCGCGACGAGTCGGCGCCATCGCCGCTGGTGCTGCGTACGATAGAGGAGCTGCGTGAGCCTCTTGAATGCTGTCACGCCTCGCTGTGCGAGCAGGGCATGCAACTGATCGCCGACGGCCCGCTGTTGGATACCCTGCGCCGGGTCAATGCCTTCGGCCTGGGGCTGGCGCGGCTGGATATCCGCCAAGACGCCACCCGCCACACCCAGGTGTTCAGCGAACTGACCGAGTACCTGGGGCTGGGCAATTATGCCGAGTGGGATGAGGCCCGGCGCTGCGAGTTCCTGCTCGCCGAACTGCACAGCCGGCGACCGCTGCTGGCGCCGGACTGGCAAGCATCGGCCGACTGCCGCGAGGTGCTGGACAGCTGCCGGGTGCTGGCTGGTCAGCCGCCGGAACTGCTGGGCTCCTACGTCATCTCCATGGCCGCCAGTGCCGCCGATGTGCTGGCGGTCAAGCTGTTGCTCAAGGAGGCCGGGGTCACATGGCCGATGCGCGTGGTACCGCTGTTCGAAACCCTGGAGGATCTGGACAATGCTGCCCCGGTCATCGACCGGCTGCTGGCGCTGGATGGCTACCGGCAACTGGTCGGTGACGAGCAGGAGGTGATGATCGGTTACTCGGATTCGGCCAAGGACGCCGGTGCCCTGGCCGCCGGCTGGGCGCAGTACTGCGCCCAGGAACAGCTGGTCGAGGTGGCCCGCCGTCACGGCGTACGCCTGCGGCTGTTCCATGGTCGCGGTGGCACTGTCGGCCGCGGTGGGGCGCCGGCGCATATGGCCATCCTGTCGCAACCGCCGGGCTCGGTGAACGGCCAGCTGCGGGTCACCGAACAGGGCGAGATGATCCGCTTCAAGTTTGGCCTGCCGGGGGTGGCGGTGCACAGCCTGCAGCTGTATGCCAGCGCGGTGCTGGAGGCCAGCCTGCTGCCGCCACCGGTCCCCGAGCCGGACTGGCGTGCGCTGATGCAGCGGCTGGCCGAGCGCTCGGTGCAGCTGTATCGCGCGGTGGTACGCGACGATCCGCAGTTCGTCGAGTATTTCCGCCAGGCCACCCCGGAGCAGGAACTGGCACGCCTGCCGCTGGGCAGCCGGCCGGCACGGCGGCGCAGCCAGGGCGGGGTGGAAAGCCTGCGCGCCATCCCCTGGATCTTCGCCTGGACCCAGACCCGGCTGATGCTGCCGGCCTGGCTCGGCGCCGGGCAGGCGTTGCGCGAGGCGATCGATGCCGGCGAAGCGGACATGCTCCGCGACATGATGTCGCGGTGGCCGTTCTTCCTGACCCGCATCGAGATGCTGGAAATGGTCCTGTCCAAGGCAGATGGCGGCATCGCCCGCTTCTATGAGCAGCGCCTCGCCGAGCCGGCCCTGTGGCCACTCGGCGAGCGCCTGCGCCAGGCCCTGGAGCAGGTCATCGAGACGGTGCTGGAGCTGCGCCAGAATACCACGCTGCTGGCACGGAACCCGGTACTTGACGAGTCGGTGGCGGTGCGCAACCCCTACACCGACCCACTGCATCTGCTGCAGGTGGAGCTGCTGCAGCGTACCCGTGCGCAGCCCGATGGCAGCCTCGATCCCGAGCTGGAGCGGGCCCTGCTGGTGACCGTGGCGGGGATCGCGGCGGGCATGCGTAACACTGGCTGAGCAGCGGCCCGCGGTGCTGGGCGGGTCGAATCCCTACTGCTAAAAGCGGCTTGTGCACAGCCAACTGTGAGTGTATGTTGAACGCCTTTTTCGCTTTGCGCACTGCAGGATTTTCTGCTTCAGCCATCCGCTGGGGCTCGTCAGTCGGCGGCTCAAGTCGCCGGCGGCCCGATTTCCGTTAGATTGAGGAGTTCAATATGCGCGTCATCCTTTTGGGTGCCCCCGGCGCGGGCAAGGGCACGCAGGCCCAGTTCATCTGCCAGCGGTTCGGCATTCCACAGATCTCCACCGGCGACATGCTGCGTGCGGCCATCAAGGCCGGTACCGAGTTGGGCAAGCAGGTCAAGGAAGTCATGGACAGCGGCGGCCTGGTATCCGACGAGCTGATCATCGGCCTGATCCGTGAACGCATCGCCCAGGACGACTGCGCCAAGGGCTTCCTGCTGGATGGCTTCCCGCGCACCATTCCCCAGGCCGAAGCCCTGGTGGACGCCCAGGTCAGCATCGACCACGTACTGGAAATCGCCGTGGAGGACGAGGAAATCGTCGGCCGCATCTCCGGTCGCCGGGTGCATCCGGGTTCCGGCCGTACCTACCACCTGCAGCATAATCCGCCGAAGGTCGCCGGTCAGGACGACGTTACCGGTGAAGAGCTGATCCAACGTGAAGACGACAAGGAAGAGACCGTGCGCAAGCGTCTGCAGGTGTATCACACCCAGACCAAGCCGCTGGTGGACTTCTACCAGAAACTGTCGGCCGCCAACGGTGTGCCGAAGTGCTCGCGCGTCGAGGGTGTCGGCAGCGTCGAGGAGATCACCGCCCGCGTGCTTGCCGCGCTGAGCTGATCTTTCGAGCTGTGCAGTCAAGGCCCGTGCGATACCGTCGCACGGGCCTTGTCGTTTGTTACAATCACATTTTGCCACCTTCTGTGATGATTCATGACCGCTACCCTGCTCGCCCTGGATACCGCTACCGAAGCCTGTTCCGCCGCACTGCTGCATGAGGGACATCTCTACCACCGCGCCGAAGTGATTCCGCGCCTGCATGCCCAGCGCCTACTGCCGATGATCGAGGAACTGCTGGGCGAGGCCGGCATCAGCCTGGCCCAGGTCGATGCGCTGGTATTCGGTCGCGGGCCGGGGGCCTTCACCGGGGTGCGGATCGCCACCGGCATGGTCCAGGGGCTGGCCTTCGCCACCGGCACGCCGGTGATCGCCGTATCCAACCTCGCCGCCCTGGCCCAGCGCGCCTGGCGCGAACAGGGCGCCGAGCAGGTCTGCGCGGCGATCGATGCACGGATGGACGAGGTGTACTGGGGCTGCTATCACCTGCAGGACGGGGTCATGACGCTGGCCGGAGAGGAGTCGGTCAGCGCGCCGGAGCAGGTCAGCCTGGCACCGCCACTCACCGCGCCGGTCGGCGCCGGTACCGGCTGGCAGTATGCCGAGCGCCTGGCGGTGTCGGTCTCGGCCAGTTGGCCGCAGATGCTGCCCGATGCTACCGATCTGCTCAGCCTGGCGCTGCCGGCCTGGCGGGCAGGGCAGCTGCTGGATGCCGCCGATGCCCAGCCGGTGTATCTGCGTGACAAGGTGGCGACACCGAAGGTCGGCTGATTTTGCGTTTTATCCGGCGGGGAGCTAATCTTTTGTTCCCCTTGAATTGCGAGCGGAGTTGAACCTCGATGCGTGTGGACGGCTTCCATCCCGCCACGGCCCTGCCGGCGCGCCCAGCGCGACCGGCATCAGCGCCAGCGGAGATCAGCGTTGCCAATACCCCGTCACCCGCGGCAACGCCGGTGCCGTCCATCGCTGCGCGCGCAGTGGAGCAGCCCGGCGCCGCCGGCGAGTACATTCCGGCCCGCCAGGGGGCGACCCAGCCGGTGCACGGTTACACCAACCAGGCCCTGGCCAGTTATCAATCCATGGCCAGTCTGCCGGATGCGGACGCTGATGGCGTGTTCGGTGTCGACCTGTTTGTCTGAAGCGGCTTTTCGTGTCTGATAATGCCCCGCGTCTGATCCTCGGCTGCCCCTTGTGGGCTGAGCCAGCCTGGCGTGGCGCGCTGTATACCAGCGATGCCGATGCCGACCAGCGGCTGTACGAATATTCCCGGGTATTCGCCGCAGTCGAAGGCAATACCACCTTCTACGCTCTGCCATCGATCGATGGCGCACGGCGCTGGGCCAGTCTGCTGCCGGCGGATTTCCATTTCTGTGCCAAGTTGCCGCAGGAGGTCAGTCATGGCGATCGCCTGGACGCCGAGCACCCCGAGCTGCAGCGGTTCTTCCAATGCATGGCGCCGCTGGAGCAGCGACTCGGGCCGGTGTGGCTGCAATTGCCGGCGCGTTTCGGACCGCTGCAACTGGAGCAGTTGAGCCTGTTTCTCGATGCCCTGCCGAGCGACTACCGGTATGCGGTCGAGGTGCGTCACCTGGACTTCTTTCGCAAGGATGACAACGAGCGCAGGCTCAATCGCCTGCTGCATGAGCGGGGTATCGAGCGAGTGATGTTCGACAGTCGCGGGTTGTTCGACAGTGCTGCCCGCGATCCGGCAACGCTGCACGCGCAAAGCCGCAAGCCGCGTCTGCCGGTGCATGCGGTAGCGCTGGAGCAGTACCCGACGGTACGCTTCATCGGCGGGCTGGATAACCAGCAGAGCCTGCGCTGGCTGGAACCCTGGGTAGGCAAGTGCGCGCAGTGGTTGGGCGAGGGGCGCAGTCCGATGCTGTTCATGCACACGCCGGATAATCGCCTGGCACCGGAGCTGGCGCGGCTGTTCCATGCCCGGCTGCAGCAATTGCTCCCGGACCTGCCGCCGATGCCGGTGTGGCCAGGGGAACAACAGCAGCAGGAGGCGCCCGAGCAGGGCGGTTTGTTCTGAGCGGTTGGGGTAAACTGCCCGCTGCGCCATTGGGCTGTTTTCCATCTGTCACTTCAGGTTCTGATTTTCCATGAGCGACTTTTCTTCCTGCCCGGTGGCCGTCAGTTGGCTGCTGCCCGAACTGCAGCAGTCGGCGGCGGAGCTGGCAGCGCGCCTGCAACTGCCGTTACAGGCGGCCGATCGCACCACTGCCGAGCTGCTGCTGCAGGTCGGCAGCGATGGCCTGAGCCTGCAGGCTACCGCCGCCGGGGCGCCGGGAGCGGTACGGGTGGACTTTGTCGAGGGGGCGTTGGCGCACCGCCGGCAATTCGGTGGCGGCACCGGGCAGATGGTGGCCAAGGCCGTCGGTCTGCGTGGCGCGCTACGTCCCAGCGTGCTGGATGCCACCGCCGGGTTGGGCCGCGATGCCTTCGTGCTGGCGGCGCTGGGCTGCGAGGTGACGCTGATCGAACGTCAGCCGGTGATCGCCGCGCTGCTCGCCGATGGCCTGCAACGGGCCCGGCAGGCTGGCGGCGAGGTGGCCGAGATTGCCGCGCGCATGCAGCTGCTGACCGGCGATGCGATCGAGCTGATGGCCGACTGGTCGGGCCCGGTGCCACAGGTGATTCACCTTGACCCGATGTTTCCGCATCGCGACAAATCGGCGCTGGTGAAAAAGGAAATGCGCCTGTTCCGTCCGCTGGCCGGGGATGACCTGGATGCCCCGGCGCTGCTGGCTGCAGCCCTGCAACTGGCCAGCCACCGGGTGGCGGTCAAGCGCCCGCGCAAGGCCCCGGCGATCGACGGCCCACCACCCAGCGCCCAGCTCAGCGGGCAGTCTAGCCGCTACGATATCTACGGCAAGAAGAAGCTCTAGCAACTACTGCGAGAGCGGCGCCTCACCGCGATAGCGCTCTCAGCAAGCCTGTTGGCTGGCCTGTCGGCCCGCATCGCCCCGAGGCGGGGCTTCTACAGCATGGGGTGTTGGCCGCCTCCTTTGTAGGAGCGGCGCCTCGCCGCGATCTGCCAGCCGACCCGGCTACCCCGCGCTGCGTGCCACCTGGCGGATCGACAGGCGGATCTCGGCGCTGAGTACACGTTTGGCGGTGTTCTCGGCGATGTCTTCCAGCTCCGGCTGGTAGTGCAGTCGGCCCTGCTCGTCGCTGCTCAGGACCTCGGTGTCGCGCAGCCGCTGGATGAATTGGCGGAACAGCGTCTTGTCGAAAAATTCCGGGGCGTTGAGTCCGTGCAGGATCGACAGGCGCTGGGCCATGACCGTGCACAGCGCCTCCAACTGCTCGGCGTCGAGGCTGCCGTTGGGGTTGTTCAGCAGCAGTGCGGCGACCATGTAGAAGCGTTCCAGCATCGGAATGATGCTGCGCGCCAGCAGTGTCAGCAGCACGAATTCACTGGAGGCGGTATCCGGGCGCTGGATCTGCTGGTCGTCCTCATGCAGCATGCCGCGGCCGATCAGCCCGTCGACATAGGTGCTGATCACCTGTGGCAGTTGTGTCTCGTCCCAGTGCAGGAATAATTCGCCCTGCAGGTACGGGTACAAGGCGCTGACCAGCCGCTCGATCTGCTCGCGCTTGATCCGTGTGTTGTTCAGGAACAGGCTGGCGATCAGCGCCGGCAAGGCCACCAGGTGCAGGATATTGTTGCGGTACCAGGTCATCAGCACCGCCTGAGGTTCGTCCAGGTAGAGGATCTCGCCCAGGGCGTCGGACTGGCGGTCGATCATGCCCATGGCCTCCACATGGCGGATCTGCTCGGCGCCGCTGATGCCGGGCAGGGTGACGTTGGCGCTGTAGGGTACATCCGACAGCAGGCCGCTGAAGGTGTCCAGGGTCCGAGCCAGGGTGGCTTCGTCCAGCGCCAGGCGCCGGGTGGACAGCATCACCAGGGCCACCAGGTTGACCGGGTTGGCATCCGCCGCGGCGTTGATCGACGCGCCGAGGGTACGCGCCAGTTGCCGGGTGGTCTCGGGCAGCCAGTCCGGCTTGAACTCCGGTGCGCCGAGCTGGTTGCGCCAGTCGGGCTGCTGGCGGTCGAGAAAGTCATTCAGCGCCACCGGTTCGCCGAAGTTGACCGCCACCTTGCCGAACTGCAGCTTCAATGCCGACAATACGCGGAAGATATCGAAGAAGGACTCCTTCTTCTTGGTCTTGCCGCGCAACTCACCCAGGTAGGTGCGGCCCTCCAGCACACGCTCATAGCCGATATAGACGGGCATGAATACGATCGGTCGCCGCGCCGAGCGCAGGTAGCTGCGCAGGGTGATCGCCAGCATGCCGGTCTTCGGGTCGAGTAGCCGGCCGGTGCGTGAGCGCCCGCCCTCGATGAAATATTCCACCGGGAATCCACGACTGAACAGCAGGTGCAGATACTCGTTGAATACTGCGGTGTACAGCTGGTTGCCACGGAAGCTGCGGCGCATGAAGAAGGCCCCGCCACGGCGCAGGATGCTGCCGATGACCGGCATGTCCAGGTTGATGCCGGCGGCGATATGCGGCGGTGTCAGGCTGTTGCGGAACAGCAGGTAGGACAGCAGCAGGTAGTCGATATGGCTGCGGTGGCAGGGCACATAGATGATTTCCTTGCCACGGGCGATGTCCTGCACATTGTCCAGGTTGTTGACCTTGACCCCGTCATACAGCTTGTTCCAGAACCAGGACAGGATGATTTCCAGGAAGCGGATGATGCTGTAGGTGAAGTCCGAGGCGATCTCGTCGGCATAGCGTGCGGCTTGCCCGCGTGCACGCTCCAGGCTGATGTTCTGCTCGGCGGCTTCGCGTTCGATCGCCTCGCGCACCAGCGGACCGTGCATCAGGCCCTTGAGCAGGGTACGGCGATGGGACAGGTCGGGACCGACTACGGCGCCGCGCTGCTCGCGAAAATGCACCCGCAGCAGCCGGTTGACCTTGCGTATGTTGCGGTCATGGCCGAGATTCTCGTCGGTGAGCTGGCGCAGCGACAGCGGCTGGCCGAAGCTGACGCGGATCTTGCGCCCATGCAGCATGATCGCCAGGCACTTGCGCAGCTTGCCGCCGACACCCCAGTTATGTGCGAACAGCAGCTTCAGCGGTGAGGATTCGACATCCGGTGACTGGCCCCAGAATACGCTGACCGGTACCAGCTTGACCTCTGGGGTGACCCGCAGCTCCACCGCAGTGAGCGCGCGCAGCAGGCGGGGTGAACGCTTGCGCGGATCGGGACGGCCACTCCAGGCCAGCTCGCTGGTCAGGTAGAAGAAGGAGGCATCCTCTTCCAGGGTGCCACCCGGTTCGAGAGTCGGCCGCGGCAGACCCAGGCGGGTACACTCACGATCCAGTACCAGCAGGTCGGAGAACGAGCGGCCGGGCAGGACATAGAGGATCGGCTGGTCACTGCTCGGGGCAATTTTCGCCAATGGATCGCCAATGCTCTCGGAGCGGGCCCACAGATACAGCAGGCGACGCATCAGGCCAAGGCGCAGGCGACTGAACAGGGAGGAATTGGCAGTGGACATGATGTTCTCTGGGCCTGGGCAAATTGGCGGATTGTAACAGCTTTTTACCGCGGCTTATGTCGGAACCCACCCGCCTGGGCAGCCTGCAGCGGGTGAAGCCGTTGATGGTCTGTTTGCGAATATTTCTCATTATTGCTATTGCCTGACAGATGGCCCTCTGCTTGAATAGCGGACGCTTTCATCCATGGGAAAGGAGAAAGCCATTCATTCAAAGGAAGATAGAGCCATGCAAACAGGGCATTACCGGGTCGTATTCAAGGGAAATCGGGCCGAAAATCTGTCGGTTGAACAACTGCGGGAGAACCTGGCCGGGCTGGGGTTCAGTGAGGCACAGGTCGAGCACATGCTGGCGGGTCGGTCAGCGACCATCAAGCGGGGGTTGAGCCAGGCCCAGGCAGAGAGCTACCAGCAGCGGCTGCAGCTGGCCGGGTTGGAAGTCGAGATCGAAGCAGAGCAGTCAGAGCCGACGCCTGCAGGGGAGGGGGCGGCGCGTTTCGAGGCTCGTGAGCCGACCCGCAACCCTGGACAGGAGCTGCCGACCCCCAAGCGGGTCGAGCAGGTGCGCTTCACTGGGCAGGGTGCCGAGTATTTCGGTATCTGGATTGTCAATATCCTGCTGATCATCGTTACCCTGGGGTTCTATGCGCCCTGGGCCAAGGTACGCAACAACCAGTATTTCTACGGGCATACGCTGATCGATGGCACCAGTTTCCAGTATCTCGCTGATCCCTGGGTGATTTTTCGCGGCCGGCTGGTAGCGATTGTTGCAGTGATCGTCTGGATGGTGGTGGGCGAGTTGTTCCCCTTGCTGTCGCTGGCATTGATGGTGCCGTTGCTGCTGGCCTTGCCCTGGGTGGTGACCAGGTCGCTGAAGTTCCATGCGGTCAACAGCGCCTATCGCAACATTCGTTTCGACTTCAACGGTGGTTATGGCGAGGCCGCGATGGTGCTGCTGGTGTGGCCGCTACTGTCACTTCTGTCGCTGTTGCTGCTGGCCCCCTTCAGTGCTTGGAAGTCCCAGTCGTTCATGGTCAACAATGCTCGTTTCGGCCAGTTGCCTTTCCGTTTCAAGGCCACCGCGGGTGATTACTACCTGTTCTTCCTGAAGATGCTCGGCCTGGTAGTGGGCTTCGTAGTGCTGTCGATGCTGGTGTCGAGCCTGGTCAGCCAATGGTTGTCGATATTGGTAGGGGTGATCGGTTACCTGACCCTGTTCGGCTTCTTCATGGCCAGCCTGACCAACCTGGCGATGAACGCCACGGTGCTGGGTATGCACGGCTTTCGCTCGCAACTGGGCAAGGGACGGATGGTCTGGATTTATTTCAGCAATACCCTGCTGATCGTCCTGACGCTGGGCTTGTTCACGCCCTGGGCCAAGGTGCGCATGGCGGCCTACCGTGCCGAGTGTACCCAGGTACTGGTGCATGGCGATCTGGATAACTTCATCGCTGGCGAGCAACAGCAGGCCAGTGCCCTGGGGCAGGAGCTGGGTGATGCCTTCGATGTAGGCGTTTCCTTTGTCTGAGGGGTGGGTCCAGGGCCTGTTCTTCGATGGGCGGCGTAGCAGGGGCTATCCGGCCCGGCTGCGCCGACAGCAGCAGCGCTTGCGGATCGAGTATGGCGATGGCACCTGCCTGGAGCCTGAGCTGCGGGACGTGCGGCTAGGCACCAGGGTAGGGCAGGCGGGCTGCTACCTGCATCTGCCCGAGGGTGCCGCCTTCGAGTCGCCGGAAAGCGATGCCCTGGCGGCCCTGCTCAAAGGGGCGAAGGGCGAGCGTGGCTCAGCCTGGCTGCGTCGCCTGGAAAGCAGCTACCGGCTGATTCTGGTCAGTGCACTGGCGATGTTGCTGATGGTCACCGCCGGCGTTCTCTACGGTGTGCCCTGGGTCTCACGGCATATTGCCCATGCGCTGCCCGTGGAGCTGGAGAATGTCATGGGGCAGAGTTCGCTGGCGACGCTGGAGCGCATGTGGCTCGAGCCGTCGGCCCTCGATGAGACGCGGCGCCAACATGTCCAGGATGCCTTTGCGCCGCATCTGGCGCGCTTTGCCGAGCGCTATCCGGAACAGCCGATCGAGGTGCGCTTGCATGCCAGTCCGGCCATCGGTGCCAATGCGCTGGCGTTGCCTGGGGGCATTGTCATTTTCACCGATGACCTGCTGGCACTGGCAGAGCATGACGATGAGCTGGTTGCCATCCTGGCCCATGAGGTCGGCCATGTGGTGCATCGCCACGGTCTGCGCAGGGTGGTGCAGGGCTCGCTGGTGCTGTGGCTGGTGATGGCCATGACCGGTGACCTGTCGGCCGCGTCGGACCTGCTGGTGACCATGCCGGCGGTGCTGGCCAGCCTGAACTATTCCCGGGCGATGGAACGGGAAGCGGACGACTTTGCACTGCGCTACCTGACCGACAACGGCATTGCCCCGGCTCACTTCGCGCATATCCTGCAGCGGCTGGAGCGGGAAGCGCGGCGGCCTGCCGGCAAGCAGGAAGAGCAGGCGTGGCGGGTGCCGGATGTACTCTCCAGTCATCCACCGACGCCGGAACGGATCAGGCGTTTTCTGGAGTAGAGCAGTCGCCTTGCCGGCATCGGTTAACTCCCCCCTCTCCCCCAGCCCCTCTCCCGCGAGGGGCGAGGGGTGACTCGCGCCTGGGATACTGTGCTTAGCCTGCACCACACAGCTATGAGTAAGCTCGCAGTCGCTGGCTTGCGATATCGAAGACCATATTCCATTGCAATAGCAGAGCTACCAGGAACAATCTCGTTACGTTGCATCTGCAGATATTTCCGGATAACCACAACGATCCAATCGCGAGTCACCCCTCTCCCCTTGCGGGAGAGGGGCCGGGGGAGAGGGGGAGGCAGGCGGCACCCTTAACAGTTTGTTACGCTTGGAATGCTCCCGATATCCGCTTCCATACCCCAGGCCGATTGAAATACGGAATATGGATTCATATAGTCGTTGCCTTGGGGAACCCATGCACCGGCAATCCATGTATCCTTGCGCTTTGCGGTGCGCCGGTGGGTGGTGTGCCAACATTCTGCGGGAAACGGAAGAGGCCATGATAAAGATAAACAGCCTGACCAAACGCTTTGGCGACCATGTCGCCGTGGACAATCTGTCCTTTGAGGTAAAACCGGGGGAAGTCCTGGGGTTTCTCGGCCCCAATGGCGCCGGCAAATCCACCACCATGAAGATGCTCACCGGCTTTCTGACGCCGGATGCCGGTAGTGCCTCCATCTGCGGCTTCGATATCCGCAGCCAGATTCTTCAGGCCCAGCGGCAGATGGGTTACCTGCCCGAAGGTGCGCCCTGCTACGGCGACATGCGGGTCAAGGGTTTTCTCGAATTCATCGCCGAGGTGCGCGGTCTGCGCGGCGCCGACAAGCAGCGTCATGTGGCCCGGGCGGTCGAGCAGGTGGAACTGCAGGGCGTGCTCGGACAGAGCATCGATACCCTGTCCAAGGGCTTCAAGCGCCGGGTCGGACTGGCCCAGGCGATCCTGCATGACCCGCAGGTGCTGATCCTCGACGAGCCCACCGACGGCCTGGACCCCAACCAGAAGCATCAGGTGCGCCAGTTGATCCAGCAACTGGCCAGTGGCAGCAACAAGATCGTGGTCATCTCCACACATATTCTCGAGGAAGTCAGTGCCGTGTGCAGTCGCGCGGTGGTGATCGCCCATGGCCGGCTGCTGGCCGATGGCACGCCCGATGAGCTGGAGGCCCGCTCGAAATACCACCAGGCGGTGACCGTGCTGCTGCAACAGCCGGTGGACAGCCAGCCGCTATTGGCCCTGCCCGGTGTGCTGGGTGTGGAGACCGAGCGCGATGGCCATCAGTTGACCGTGCTCGCCGAGCCGGGCGCGGTGATCTTTCCGGCGGTCGGCGAATATGCCCGCCAGCAGCAATGGCAGGTCAAGGAACTGTCGGTCGAGCGGGGGCGCCTGGATGAGGTCTTCCGCCGCCTGACTGCGGAGGAGGCCGCATGAAAAGTCTTGGTGTGATCTTCAAGCGCGAGCTGGGCAGCTATTTCGCCACCCCGCTGGCGTATATCTTCATCGTCATCTTCCTGGTGCTGTCGGCGGTCTTCACCTTCTACCTCGGCGGCTTCTATGAAGGCGGCCAGGCGGACCTGATCCCGTTCTTCAATTTCCATCCGTGGCTGTACCTGTTCCTGGTCCCGGCAGTGGCCATGCGCCTGTGGGCCGAGGAGCGCAAGTCCGGCACCATCGAGCTGCTGATGACCCTGCCGGTATCGCGTGCCGACATGGTGCTGGGCAAGTTCCTCGCCGCCTGGGTATTCGTCGGCATCGCGCTGGTGCTGACCTTCCCGATCATCATCACGGTCAATTACCTGGGCTCGCCGGACAACGGCGCGATCTTCACCGGCTACCTGGGCAGCTGGCTACTGGCCGGCGGCTACCTGGCCATTGGCTCGTGCATGTCGGCGCTGACCAAGAACCAGGTGATTGCCTTCATTCTCAGTGTGGTGGCCTGTTTCGTGTTCATCGTCAGTGGTTTCCCGCTGGTGCTGGACCTGTTCAGCGGCTGGGCTCCCCAGTGGCTGCTGGACGCCATTGCCTCCCTCAGCTTCCTGATCCGCTTCGATGCCATCAGCAAGGGCGTGCTGGACCTGCGTGACCTGCTGTATTTCATATCGCTGATGGCGGTCTGGTTGCTGGCCACGGCGATTGTCATCGACCTGAAAAAGGCCGATTGAGGCAAAGGAGAACAACAATGAAACGATTGATGTATTCAGGTACCGGTCTGCTGGTACTGCTGCTGGCCTTCGTCGCCTTCAATATCACCACCGGGGTGCTGCTGCCCGGTGCACGGCTCGACCTGACCGAACAGAAGCTGTTCACCATCTCCGATGGCACGCGCAAGATCCTGCGTGATCTGGATGAGCCGGTAACCCTGTACTTCTTCTTCTCCGACCGCGCCAGCAAGGACATGGTGGTGCTGCGCAACTACGCCCGCCGGGTCGAGGAAATGCTCCGTGAATACGAGCGCGTGGCCGACGGCAAGCTGAAACTGCAGATCATCGACCCGCAACCCTTCTCCGAGGCCGAGGATCGCGCCGCCGAGTTCGGCCTGCAGGCGGTACCGCTGTCGCAGACTGGAGAGCAGCTGTATTTCGGTCTGGCTGGCACCAACGAACTGGCCCAGCGCGAAGTTATCCCCTTCTTTGCCCTGGAGCAGGAAGGCCTGCTCGAATACGAGCTGAGTCGTCTGATCAACAGCCTGGCGCAGCCGGAAAAACCCCAGATCGGCCTGATTTCCGGGCTGCCCATGGCTGGCGGCATGAATCCCATGACCGGCCAGCCATCGGCTCCCTGGGTAGCCTTCGAGCAGATGCAGCAGATGTTCAGCGTGCAGGAGCTGGACAGCGATATCGATACTGTGCCGGAAGACATCGACGTGCTGTTGCTGGTGCATCCCAAGACCCTGAGCGAGGCGGCGTTGTTCGCCGTTGACCAGTTCGTGCTGCGCGGTGGCAAGCTGCTGGCCTTCATCGATCCGCTGGCCGAGGCGGACCAGAGCATGGAAGCGATGATGGAAGGCATGGCCGATGGCAAGTCCTCCGATCTCGGGCCGCTGCTGGCGGCCTGGGGCGTGGCCTATGATCCCGAGCAGGTGGTGCTGGATGCCCGGTTGGGCATGTCGGTCAGCCGCGGGCAGGGACAGTTGCCGGCACGGCATATCGGCTGGCTGGAAGTCGAGCCGCAGTTCATGAGCCGCGACGATACCGTGACCGCGCCGCTGCAGATGCTGACCCTGGCCACCGCTGGTGCGCTGCAGCCTGTGGACGGTGCCAGCACGCAGTTCCTGCCGCTGCTGTCGAGCAGTGCCAACAGCGCACTGACACCCAGCAGCCGGTTCGGTGGCATGCAGGACCCGGAAGTGCTGCTCAACGGCTTCCAGGCCGATGACCAGGTCTACCACTTCGCTGCGCGCCTGCAGGGCCCGGCACGGACTGCCTACCCCGATGGTCTGGAAGGCCGCGAGGCAGAGCTGGCCGAGGCGGATAACATCAATGTGCTGCTGATCGCCGATACCGACATGCTCACTGACCGCATGTGGGTGCAGGTGCAGGACTTCTTCGGTCAGCGCATTCCCCAGCCCTGGGCGGACAATGGCGGCATGCTGATCAATGCGCTGGACAACCTGTCCGGCTCCGAGGCGCTGATCAGTGTCCGTTCGCGCGGTGATTTCAGCCGTCCGTTCACCGTGGTCGAGGAACTGCAACGCAAGGCCGAGCGCCGCTACCGCGCCAGCGAGCAGCGTCTGCAACAGCAACTGGAGCAGACCGAGCAGCGCCTGCGTGAACTGCAACAGGGCCAGGACCCGGCGCAGTTGACCGAACTGAGCGCCGAGCAGGAGCAGGCGATCCAGGGCTTCCTCGATGAGAAGCTGGCGATCCGCAAGCAGCTGCGTGATGTGCGTTACGAGCTGAACGCCGATATCGAACGCCTGGGCAATCTGCTCAAGATGATCAATATCGCCCTGGTGCCGGCGCTGCTGACCCTTGGTGTGCTGCTGTGGTGGCTCATCGGTCGGCTGCGCCGCCGTAGCGCCTGAGGAGGAACGCCATGCGTAACAAACCCTTGATATTCACCGTGCTGCTGACCGTGGTGCTGGTGGCGCTGGCACTGCAGATGCGCGGCAAGGATCGGGTCACGGACCTGTCCAGCCGTGACCTGCTGTCGCCGATGCAGGAGAAGCAATTGATGCGGCTGGAACGCATCAGCCTGGCACGGGGCGAAGGGCAGGTCGAGTTGGTGCTGCAGGATGGCGAATGGGGTGTGGCCAGCCACGCCGGTTTCCCGGCCCAGCGCGAGCGCCTTGCCGCCCTGCTGCATGCGCTGCGTGGGGCGCGGGTGGTGGAGGAGAAGACCAGCAATCCCGCACACCATGCGCGCCTGGGGCTGGATGTGGCGGCGGTGGATAGCCAGGCGCTGCAGGTCGGTCTGCATACCCCTGAACTGGACTTCGGGCTGATCTACGGCGAACGGGTGGGTAATGGGCAACTGGTGCGCTTTGCCGACGACGACCAGGTGCTGTTGATCAACCGGCCATTGAGCATCTCGGTCAGCCCGCACGACTGGCTGGCGCTGGATGTCATCCGCATTCCCATGCAGCAGGTGGCGACGGCGCGCTGGACCCATGCTGATGGCGATACCCTGGAACTCGACAAGCGCTCGGAGGGTGATTACAACCTGCGCCTGGCCGGTCTGGAAGATGAACAGCAGGGTGGCAACGAGCGCTGGATCAACAGCATGGTGCTGGCATTGGTCAACCTGACGGTGCAGAACGTGGTCCAGCGCGACGAATTGACGCTCGCCGAGCCGATGTTGCGGATGCAGGTAAGTACCTGGTCTGGCGCCGAACTGGCGGCTTCGCTGCATGAAATCGATGGTCGCTACTGGCTGTTGATCGATAGCTACAGTGCCCCAGAGGCCGCCGATGACGAGCTGCAGGTCCAGGCCGACCCGCGCTGGGCTTATCAGATCGGTATCGGCCAGATGGAGAATCTGGACAAGCGACGCGCCGATATCCTACGTTCGCCATAGCAGAATACCCTTGCAGCGGTCTGGTGTTTGGCTAGAATCGGGACACGGCCTCTATAAACACTATTCCAGGTGGGGCGCGTCCGGTTGTCCGGCAGTGCCCCCCTTACCGGGAGCAATGCCGCGTCAGGTTCGCACCAGGTACCGAATCAAGGTTGAACGGAGTGTCGCTATCGCCACTCCGGACTTCCCGGGTGGTGGGATCAATGGTGATGTGGAGATTGTGGGAATGTCTGATCGGCAAACCGGTACGGTTAAATGGTTCAACGACGCCAAGGGTTTTGGCTTCATTCAACGTGAATCGGGTCCGGATGTGTTCGTGCACTTCCGTGCCATCCGCGGCGATGGACACCGCACCCTGGTCGAAGGCCAGAAGGTGGAGTTCAATGTCACCCAGGGGCAGAAAGGCCTGCAGGCAGAGGACGTGAGCGCCCTTTGAGCAGCCAGTCGGGAGCGTCCTGGTATTGTCTGGCGCTGGGTGACGGGCTGCTGGCCAGTATCCCGCTGCACGATATCGAGGACGCTTTCAGGCAACTGCACCCGCACGGCGAAACGCCGCCGGATGCAGCTGTTTTCAGTCGCCACCGGCTCGATGGCCTGCAATGCCAGGTCAGCGTGTTCTTTTCCCCTGCGCTTGCCGATCTGGCGCGTCGTTTCAAGGCACGCCCCTGTCCCAGGCCTGGCACGGATGCTCTGGAGTTGCTGGTGGGCTCGGCGCAGGCGCTGCAGCTCTGAGCTGGCGAAGCCGTTACAGTGTCGGCAGATTGGCGCTGAGCCAGCGCTGAAACTCCGCCGGTGGCAGCGCGCCATTGAGGCGGGTGATTTCCTTGCCGCGGTGTATGATCAGCAGTGTCGGAATGCTGCGGATGGCGAAGCGTGCGGCCAGTTCCGGGGCTGCTTCGGTATCGACCTTGGCCAGGCGTGCATGGGGTTCTGCGCTGCCCGCGGTTTGTGCGAATACCGGGGCGAACTGCCGGCAGGGCCCGCACCAACTGGCCCAGAAGTCGACTACCAGTGGCAGGTCGGCATTGGCGTGGGCATTGAAGCTGCGATTATCCAGGTCCACCGGGTTGCCGGTGAACAGGGTTTGCTTGCAGGCCCCGCAGCGCGGTGCCTGATCGAGACGCTCGGCCGCCAGCCGGTTGCGCCGATGGCAATGTGGGCAGGCCAGGGTGATCGGCTCGCTCATGGCAGCTTCCTCTTTCTCAGGGCTTGAGCGCCCAGGTGAACTCCTCTTCGCCTGCCGCGGTTACCTTGAACCAGCGATCGGCGTCCGCCTCGCCCTGGGCTTCTTCCCAGCCACCGATGGAACAGCGTACCTCGCGCTCGATGCCGGTCGCCACCGCGCGGGCGCAATCCAGGTCGGTGGCCCAGGGGGTGCGCTCGCTTTCAAACCAGATGCTCGCCCACTTGCCGGCTGCCTTGCGCACTATCATCAATGGAATGGCGCTGTCGCCATGCAGCGTGCCGCGGCGGGTGGTGCCGGACCAGGGGCCGAGGTCGACGCGGCCGACATGCTGTTCCAGCCAGCCAGTCAGCTCATCCAGAAAGTCTTCCTTCAGGTAAATCTCGATATCCGGTTGGCGCACGCAAGTTCCTCTCAGTGGCGTTGCAGCATCACCATGCGCATGGCGACCTCCAGTCCGGCGAGGCCGCTGTCGCGCAGGGCCTGCTGGCGTTCGGGGCGGCTACGAAAACCATGGGGCGTCATGCCGATCAGGTTGTCCAGCGCGGCTGGCTCCAGCTGCAGAGCATAGCGCAGGATCTGGTCATTGACGATCGTCATGCCCTGCGGCAGGGCCTTGATCAGCTCGGGAGTGGGGTGGATGCTGTCATAGAGCTTTTCCCGCAGGGCCAGCAGGTGATCGGCATGCGGGCCGACCAGCAGTAGATGGCCGCCCGGCCTGAGCACCCGCAGGCATTCCTCCCAGGACCAGGGACTGAAGACGCACAGTGCCGCATCCAGGCTGGCATCGGCCAGCGGCAGGCGGGCGCTGGAGCCGACCAGCCACTGGATGTCACGGTTGCGCCGGCAGGCCTTGATCACCGCATCCTTGCTGATATCCAGCCCGGCACAATCGAGTCCGGGCAGGGTGCGGGCCAGTCGGTCGGTGTAGTAGCCCTCGCCGCAGCCCATGTCCAGCAGCGCCGCTGGCGCCTGTTCGGCGAACAAGCGGTTGATCTCATCGCTCACTAGCTGGTAATGACCGCCGTCGAGAAAGGCTTGGCGGCAGGCGAGCATGGCCGGGGTATCGCCGGGCTGGCGGCTGTTCTTGTGTTGCACCAACAGCAGGTTCAGATAGCCCTGGCGGGCCTGGTCATAGCTGTGGCCATTGGCGCAGGACCAGCTGCGACCCTCGGCGCTGAGCGGCGCATGGCAATGCGGGCAGAGGAGCTGCGGCATCAGGCGAGCAACCGTTGCAGGGTGGTGAAGTAGATCTCGGTCAGGGTATCCAAGTCGCTGGCGCTGACATGTTCGTTGAGCTGATGGATGGTGGCGTTCACCGGTCCCAGTTCGACCACCTGGGTGCCCATGGTGGCGATGAAGCGGCCATCGGAGGTACCACCGGAGGTGGATGGCTGTGTCTCGCGACCGGTGACCTGGCGGATCGCGGCGGCCACGCCATCCAGCAGTTCGCCGGGTTCGGTGAGAAACGGCAGGCCGGACAAGGTCCATTGCAGCTCGTAATCCAGTCCATGCCGGTCGAGAATGTCGCATACCCGCTCTTGCAGGCCCTCGACGGTGGACTCGGTGGAAAAACGGAAATTGATCAGCGCTTCCAGTTCGCCCGGTACCACATTGGTAGCGCCGGTACCGGAGTGGATATTGGAAATCTGGAAGCTGGTCGGCGGGAAGAAGGCGTTGCCCTGGTCCCATACCTCGTCGGCCAGCTCGGCCAGCGCCGGTGCTGCCAGGTGGATGGGATTGCGTGCCAGGTGCGGATAGGCGACATGCCCCTGGCGCCCCTTGACCAGCAGCCGGGCATTCAGTGAGCCGCGCCGGCCGTTCTTGACCACATCACCGACCAGCTCGGTACTGGAGGGCTCGCCGACGATGCACCAGTCGACCTGTTCGTTGCGGGCGACCAGCGTCTCCACCACCTTGACCGTGCCCTCTGTGGCGGGGCCTTCCTCATCACTGGTGATCAGCAGGGCGATCGAGCCGCGGTGCGCCGGGTGCGCGGCGACGAAGCGCTCTATCGCCACCACCATGGCGGCCAGGCTGCCCTTCATGTCGGCCGCACCACGGCCATACAGCATGCCGTCACGGATGACCGGTTGAAACGGCGCGGTGTCCCAGCGCTCCAGCGGGCCGGTGGGTACCACATCGGTATGCCCGGCAAAGCACAGCACCGGCTGCGCGGAGCCGCGACGGGCCCACAGGTTATTCACCTCGCCGAAGCGCATGGGTTCCAGCTGGAAGCCACAGGCGGCCAGGCGTTGGCCGATCAACTGCTGGCAACCGGCATCATCCGGGGTGGTGGAGTCGCGGGCGATCAGCTCGCAGGCAAGGGCAAGTGTTGCGGATTGAGGTGTGCTCATAAGCGCCGGTCAGGTCTGGAATCGGCGGATATGATAGCAGATGTGCCGTGCTGGGGATCGGTGAAAGGTCCGCGCTGCGGGAGCGCGGACCACCTGTTCAGCGTGCGGGCACGCTGTTGGCGTTGTTGGAAATGGTCACCTCGACCCGACGGTTCATCGCGCGGGAGGCAGGTGTGTCGTTATCCGACACCGGGTGTGCCTTGCCAAGGCCTACGGCTTCGATACGGCCCGAGTCCACGCCCTCGCGGATCAGTGCACGGCGTACCGACTCGGCCCGGGCCTGGGACAGTTGCAGGTTGTAGGCATCAGACCCGGTACTGTCGGTAAAGCCTTCGACCAGTACCTTGCGCTGGGGGTTCTCCTGCAGGAATTCGGCGAGCTTGCGCACGTTGGAGTTGGCTGCCGGCTTCAGTTCTGCCTTGTCCAGATCGAACAGCACGTTGCCGAAGGTGACCACCGAACCGCGATCGGTCTGCTTGGCATTCAGTTCTTCCTGCAATTTGCGGATCTGCGCATCGCGTGCTTCCAGCCGGGTGCGAGCGCGCTCCTCAGAGACGCCTGCCAACTGCTGTTCGGTGGTACGCAGGGCGATGGTCTCGCGCGCCAGTGCGACACGGCGCTCGGTCAGGTAGGCCAGATGATCGATCTCATGGGGTTTGGCGCCTTCCTGCATGGCGAAGTCGGCGCGGCCCAGGGCCTTTTTCGCATCTTCGGTTTCAACGGCGGCCAACTGGCTGGCCTTGGGATGGTTCTGCAGTTCGGTTACCTGCGCACGCGCCTGCTCCAGGTTGGGGTTGGTATCGTTGGAAGCACAGGCCGTCAGCAACAGGCCCATGGCCAGGCAGGCGGGTAGGGTAAGATGGGTACGCATGGGAACTACTCCTTGCTATTGAACGAGTTGCCTGGTGATCACTGAAGGCCGCGCAGGCTTTCTTCACGCAGCTCCTGGGTGCCGCGCTCGGCTGACTCCAGACCGCGTCGGGCTTTTTCCGCCTGGGCCTTGCGTTCGGCGACGCGGGCGTCCCATTCGGCTTGTTCGGCGAGGTAGCGCGCCCGGTCGTATTCTTTCTCGACATTGGCCTGCTCGGCCTGCAGCAGTTTTTCCCGGGCGGTACGCAATTCGAGCGGCGCATATTCGGCGCTCTGTGCGGTGTCGGCGGAGTTCAATGCCTGCTGGGCAATTGCCAACTGGCTGGTCGGCGGGGGAGTGCTGGCGCAGCCGGCAAGGGCTGCGGCAGCACCAAGGGTCGCTATGGCAAGCAGATGCTTGGGAACGTGCAAAACGTGTCTAGACATGGTTCCAGCTCCAGATTGAATCATTGCGTCAACATCTACAATGGCTGCGGAAGACTGCACTGTGCTTCTACTGGTGGGACCCTGTCCGGGGTCATTGGGGCGTGCGCTGCCGATGCGCTGTAATCGACCAGCTTGAAACTGTTGCAATCACAGGACGTACACAAGGTCTGACCGCGGGCGGTTGCGACTGTTCAACAAAATGTTTCCGCGCCCCGGTATTAGTTTCGCTCATGAGCGTGACTGGTCAGTCTGTGTACAAAGTGGGTCAATCGTGGGGTACGTTGCTCCAGCGTGCCCGGCGCCAGGCGCGGCGCTGTTTCTTGTCGAGGAAGGTCCAGGCCAGCAGGCGGCTGTGCTTATGCCCCTGGGCCATGGGAACGACGCGGATATCCCGGACCGGTAATGCGGCCAGTTGCCGCTGCAATACCGGCAGGTTGGCGGCCTTGGACACCAGGGTGGTGAACCAGAAGACCTGCCCGGCGAGCGCGGCGCTGTCCTCGATCATGCGTGTCAGGAAGCCGGCTTCGCCGCCATCGCAGACCAGCTCGTTGGCGCGGCCACCGAAGTTCAGCTGTGCGGTGCGTGCGGCTCCGGCCTTGCCCAGATTGCGCCATTTGCGCTGGCTGCCGCTGCTGGCCAGGGCATGGCTGGCATGGAACGGCGGATTGCACAGGGTGAAGTCGAAGCGCTCATCGGCGCCGACGATACCCTGCAACACCTTCGATGGTGCCGTTTGCTGTCGTAGCTCGATGCCCTCGGCCAAGTGCGGATTGGCAGCGAGAATGGCCGCGGCGTTATCCAGCGCCAGCGGGTCGATATCCACGCCGACGAAGTGCCAGCCATACTCCACGCGGCCCAGCAGCGGATAGATCAGATTGGCCCCGGTGCCGATATCCAGGCCGGTCAGACCCTCGCCTGTGGGTATGTCGCCGCCATGGCTTTCACCGAGCAGGTCGGCCAGGGCATGAATATAGTCGGCGCGACCGGGCACCGGTGGACACAGGTAGCCGTCGGGAATGTCCCAACCGGCGATCTGGTACTGCTGCTCGAGCAGGGCCCGGTTCAGCAGCCTGACCGTTTGCGGATCGGCGAAGTCCAGCGTCGTCGAGCCGTCTGCAGCCCTGATGATCCGGGCTTTAAGCGCTGGGCAGGCACGGCCCAGCGCGTGCAGGTCATAGCGGCCCTGATGGCGATTGCGCGGATGCAGGCCCGGCTTGGCGGGGCGTGGCTGGGGTGGTCGGCTGGGCATGGCATGATCCGTGGTGCTGGGCGACGGATTGTCCCACAGATGCGCTGCCGGGATCATCCGGGTTGTGCACAGATGGCGTGGACAGTTCTGTGGATAACCTCAGGGTAGAACGGAGCAGGGCACGCCGGGCCTGCCTTTGGCGTTGCTGGTCGTTTATTGAGCAGGTGGCACATGGGGTATACTGCGCGGCCTGATTGCTGCGAGGTTGACATGTCCGTTGATGATCCCCGATTCGGTGGCATAGCCCGGCTCTATGGCCGTGACGCCCTCGCGCGCCTGCAGGCCAGCCATGTGGCGGTGGTAGGTATCGGCGGGGTCGGCAGTTGGGCGGCCGAGGCGCTGGCACGTACCGGCATAGGTCGCATCACCCTGATCGACATGGATGACATCTGCGTGACCAATACCAATCGCCAGCTGCCGGCGATGAAGGGCAATATCGGACGGCTGAAGGTGGAGGTGATGGGCGAGCGCCTGCAGGCGATCAACCCGGGCTGCGAGGTGCGTCCGATCATGGGTTTCGTCACGCCCGACACCCTGGCTGAATACATCACCGCGGACATCGACTGCGTGGTGGACTGCATCGACAGCGTTGCCTCCAAGGTGGCGCTGATCGCCTGGTGTCGGCGGCGCAAGATTCCCATCATCACCACCGGCGGTGCCGGTGGGCAGATCGACCCGACCATGATCACCGTGGCCGATCTGTCGAAGACCGTCAACGACCCGCTGGCGGCCAAGGCGCGTTCACTGCTGCGGCGCGACCATAACTTCCCGCGTGCCGACAGCAAGCGCAGCTTCGGTGTGCCCTGTGTGTATTCCACCGAGCAGCTGCGCTATCCCAAGCCGGATGGCTCGGTGTGCCAGCAGAAGGCCTTCGTCGGTGAGGGGGTGAAGCTGGATTGCTCGGGTGGCTTCGGCTCGGTGACCATGGTCACTGCCACCTTTGGCATGGTGGCGGCAGCGCAGGCGGTCAAGCGGATTCTACGTTGAGTCTCAGCCATACCTGTTCACTGTGAGCCAGAAGCCCGGCGCACCGGGCTTCCTTAGCATCAGTTATGCGAGTGCAGCATGTCATTCAGTGCGATGGCGCTCTTGTTGGTCTTGCACTCGATCGAACCGGTCTGTGAGTTGCGGCGGAACAGCAGGTCCGGCTGGTTGGCCAGCTCCCGTGCCTTGACGATGCCCACCTGGTTGTCGGCGTCATCCAGCAGGGCGACCTTCAGTCCGGCGGTGATGTACAGGCCGGCTTCCACGGTGCAGCGGTCGCCCAGCGGGATGCCGATACCGGCGTTGGCCCCGATCAGGCAGCCTTCACCTACCGAGATGACGATATTGCCGCCACCGGACAGGGTGCCCATGGTCGAGCAGCCGCCGCCCAGGTCCGAGCCCTTGCCGATGAACACGCCAGCGGAGATGCGGCCTTCGACCATGCTGGTGCCGGCGGTACCGGCATTGAAGTTGATGAAGCCTTCATGCATCACCGTGGTGCCCTCGCCGATATAGGCGCCCAGGCGCACCCGGGCGGTATCGGCGATGCGTACCCCGTTGGGTACCACGTAGTTGGTCATGATCGGGAACTTGTCCACGCTGTGTACCTGCAGGTCCTCGCCGCGCAGGCGGGCTTCGAGCTGGCGTTGCGGGAGTTCCTGGATATCGATCGCGCCCTGGTTGGTCCAGGCCACATTCGGCAGCAGCGGGAACAGCCCGGCCAGCACCACCTCATGCGGTTTGACCAGGCGGTGCGACAGCAGGTGCAACTTGAGGTAGGCGCCAGGTGTGGTGGTGGGTGCATCGTCGGTTTCGAGGATGGTGACCACCAGCGGCCGGGTGCTGTGCTGCAACTGGCTGGTCAATGCGCCGAGCTCGGCAAAGCCTGCATCGACAAGGGCTTTGCCGAGTACGGCGCACTGATTGGGAGGCAGCTTGATGGCCTGGTTGCCACCCTGGTAGGCGAGGTGTGTGGCGAATATCGCCACCAGCTCGCGGTCAGGGTGAAGAATGGGCTGGGGGTAGAACACCTCCAGCCAGTCGCCGGCGCTGTTTTGGGTGCCGATACCCAGAGCAAGACTGAAATGGTCGCTCATCAGTGTGGATCCTTCGTGCGTGGTGTCAAAAGGCAGTGGCGTACAGTTCCGGCTTGAAGCCGACCAGACGCCGTGGGCCGATATCCAGTACCGGTCTTTTTATCATCGAGGGGTTGGCCTGCATCAAGGCGACGGCCTTGTCCAGGTCGATATCCTGCTTGTCCGCGTCGTCGAGCTTGCGGAAGGTGGTGCCCTGGCGATTGAGGACCTTCTCCCAGCCGTGCTCCTGACACCAGTTGCGCAGGTGTTCGGCGTCGATGCCTTCCTTCTTGTAGTCATGGAAGTGGTACTCGATACCGTGCTCGTCCAGCCAGGTGCGGGCTTTCTTCATGGTGTCGCAGGCCTTGATGCCATACAGGGTGATCATCTTCACAGGCTCCTGATAAAGGTGCGGATACGGTGGGCGGCTTCGATGCAGTCGGCCAGCGGTGCGACCAGGGCCATGCGTACCCGACCGGCGCCGGGGTTGTGGCCATCGACCTCGCGGGACAGATAGCGGCCTGGTACCACCGCGACGTTCTGCTCGGCGAGCAGGCGCCGGGTGAAGGTCTCGTCGTCCAGCGGCGTGGCTGGCCACAGGTAGAAGCCGGCGTTGGGGCGCTGGATGTCCATGACCTCGCCGAGAATGCTCAGCACTGCATCGAACTTGCTCTGGTACATCTCGCGGTTGGCTGCGACATGCTGCTCGTCCTGCCAGGCGGCGAGGCTGGCCAGCTGGGTGGGGATCGGCATGGCGCAACCGTGGTAGGTGCGGTAGGTCAGGTACGGGCCGAGCAGGCTGGCATCGCCGGCGACGAAGCCGGAGCGCAGGCCGGGCAGGTTGGAGCGCTTGGACAGGCTGTGGAACACCACGCAGCGGGCGAAGTCGCTACGGCCCATGGCGGCGCAGGCCTGCAGCAGGCCGGGCGGCGCGCTCTGGCCAGGGGGGTAGATCTCGCTGTAGCACTCGTCCGAGGCGATGACGAAGTCGTAACGATCAGCCAGCTCGATGAGCTTCTGCAGTTGCTCCAGCGCAATGACCGCGCCGGTGGGGTTGCCGGGGGAGCAGATGAACAGCAACTGGCAACGTTGCCAGATATCCGCCGGCACCCGGTCGAAATCGGGAATGAAGCCCTGCCGGGCGTCGCAGGGCAGGTAGTGCGGCTGCACTCCGGCCAGCAGCGCGGCGCCTTCGTAGATCTGGTAGAAGGGGTTGGGGCTGACCACCAGGCCCTGGGGATCACGCTGCACCACGGCCTGGGTGAAGGAAAACAGCGCCTCGCGGGTGCCGGTGACCGGCAGTACATGGCTCTCGGCATCGAGCATGCCGGCTGGCAGCCCGAAGCGCTGGTTGAGCCAGCCGGCGATACCCTGGCGCAACGCCGGCAGCCCGGCGCTGGTCGGGTAGACCGCGGCCTGTGCCAGATTGGCGGCCAGGGTGTCCAGCACAAAGGCCGGCGCGGCATGCTTGGGCTCGCCGATGGACAGGGAAATCGGTGCCAGTTCGGGATTGGGCACGACGTCGGCGAGCAGCGCCCGCAGTTTCTCGAACGGGTAGGGCTGCAGCCGTTGCAGATCGGTGTTCATCCGGTCCTCAGATATCCATGGATTGCGGCATGCCGGTGTCCGGCTGGCCGGTGTTGTAGCTGAGCGTTCGGATAATGGTGTTCTGCAGGCGCTGGCACAATTGCGGGTCGGACAACGGTTGGTTGTCGGCATCGGTCAGTACGAAAACATCATCCACGCGTTCGCCCAGCGTGACGATCTTGGCATTTTGCACGCTGATGTCGAAATCCAGAAATATTTTTCCCATCTTTGCCAGCAGACCGGGCCGGTCGGGGGCGCTGAGTTCGAGGATGGTGTGCTGGCCACCATGGTCGGTGAAGATGGTGACTTCCGGGGCGAAGGCGAAATGCTTGAGCTGACGCGGGACCCGGCGCTGGATGATCGCCGGGTAGGCATCCGGGTCGGACAGCGCGTCGACCAGCTCGCGCTTGATCTCGCGGGTACGCTCGGGATTGTCGCCGATCGAGCCGCCATCGGCGTCCAGCACGATATAGGTGCCCAGGTTGATGTGGTTGGTGGTGATCACCCGGGCGTCCTGGATGCTCAGGTTGAGCTGGTCCATGGCCGCCACCGTCACCGCGAACAGGTCGTGCTGTTCGGGGGTGTAGAGAAAGATCTGGGTGGCGCCTTCGAACTCGCGCTGGGCAGTCTCCTTGATCAGCACCAGTGGCCCGCGGTGCAGGGGGTGCTGGACGATCGCCTCGGTGTGCCAGGCGATATCGCTGGCGGTATGGCGCAGAAAATAGTTGTCGCCCAGCTGTGCCCACAACGCCTCGGTATCGTCCTCGTCGATGCCGCTGCGCACCAGGATATCCATGGCGGCGCGCTGGGTATCGGCGATCTGTTCGGCGCGGTTGGGCGGATTGTCCAGGCCGCGGCGCAGGGCGCGTTTGGTTTCGGTGTACAGCTGGCGCAGCAGCGAGGCGCGCCAGGAGTTCCACAGGTTCGGGTTGGTGGCATTGATATCGGCGATGGTCAGCACGTACAGGTAGTCCAGGCGTACCTGGTTGCCCATCTGCACGGCGAAGTCATGAATCACCTGCGGATCGGAAATGTCCTTGCGCTGGGCGGTGGTGGACATGATCAGGTGGTTCTCCACCAGCCAGCTGACCAGGTGGGTGTCCCAGGCCGGCAACTGGTGGCGCTGGCAGAAGCGGGTGGCATCGAGCGCGCCGAGTTCGGAGTGGTCGCCGCCGCGGCCCTTGGCGATGTCGTGGTACAGCCCGGCCATGTACAGCAGGTCCGGCTTGGGCAGGCGGCAGAAGATCTTCCATGCCAGCGGGTACTTTTCCTGGTAGTCGGGGCGGCCGAGTTTGCGCAGGTGCTTGATCAGGTTCAGCGTATGCGCATCCACCGTATAGATGTGGAACAGGTCGTGCTGCATCTGCCCGACGATGCGGCCGAACTCCGGCAGATAGCGGCCGAGGATGCCATAGCGGTTCATCCGCCGCAGGTTGCGATGGATGCCTTCGCGGCAGCGCAGCAGCTCGACGAACAGGCTGGTGTTGCGGATGTCACTGCGAAACTCGTCGTCGATCAGATGCCGGTGATCACGCAGCAGGCGAATGGTGTCGGCGCGCACACCACGGATTTCCGGATGCTGGGCCATCAGCAGGAATATTTCCAGCAGGGCGAAGGGGGTACGCTTGAACACCTGCGGGTGGGTCACTTCGATATAGTGATTGCGCACCTGGAAGCGGGCATTGAGCGGCTGGATATTCGCCGCCTCGGCATCGCGCAGCAGGATCTCCTCGAAATGCTGCATCAGCAGGTCGTTGAGTTCCGACAATGACATGACGATGCGGTAGTACTTCTGCATGAAGCGCTCGACCGCCAGCTTGGCGTCGTTGTCCTCGAAGCCGAACAGCCGGGCCAGGGCTCGCTGATGGTCGAACAGCAGACGGTCCTCGGCGCGCCCGGCCAGGGTGTGCAGGGCGAAGCGCACCTGCCAGAGAAAGGCCCGGCCGCCGGCCAGGATGTTGTATTCGGGCTCGTTGAGAAAACCCTGGTCCACCAGTTCGCGCAGGTTGCTGGTGCCGAAGTGGCGCAGCGCCACCCAGCCGATGGTCTGGATGTCACGCAGGCCGCCGGGGGAGCTCTTGACGTTGGGTTCGAGGTTGTACTCGGTATCGTTGAACTTGGCATGCCGGGCGTGCTGCTCGGCACGCTTGGCGCGGAAGAACTCGGCACTGGTCCACATCTGCTGCGGGCCGACCGCGTCGATCATGGCCTGGCGCAACGGCTGGTCGCCGACCAGGATGCGTGATTCCATCAGGTTGGTGATGACGGTGACGTCGGCGCGCGCCTCCTGCTGGCATTCGTCGATGCTGCGCACGCTCTGGCCGACCTCCAGACCGATATCCCAGAGCAGGGTGAGGAAGCGGCTGATGGCCTCGTGGTAACGCTCGCCGCTGTTGCCGTCGCGCAGCAGGATCAGCAGGTCGATGTCCGAATGCGGGTGCAGTTCGCCGCGGCCGTAGCCGCCGACCGCCAGCAGGGCGATGTCGTCGGCTTCGGGGCAGGCCAGGGTGGTCCAGGCCTGGCGCAGGATCTGGTCGGTGAGCCAGGCGCGATCATGGATCAGCTTGTGGATGTCGCGGCCACCCTCGAAGCGCGCCTGCAGGACATCCGCGGCGTGCTGGAGGGCTTTCTTGAAAGCGGGAATCGGGCTGCGTGCTAATGCCAGGTCGGCTTTGAACTGGCTCGGGTCAAATAATTCGTGATCCACAGTGCTTCCTCGATTCCGATAGATCTCAGCGGAAGGTTTCTTCCTTGCGCAGGGTCAGGATTTCGTAACCATCGGCGGTCACCAGGATGGTGTGCTCCCACTGGGCCGACAGTTTGCGGTCCTTGGTGATGGCGGTCCAGCCATCGCCCAGCAGGCGGGTTTCCGGGCGGCCCTGGTTGAGCATCGGCTCGATGGTGAAGGTCATGCCTTCCTGCAGTTCCAGGCCGGTGCCGGCCTTGCCGTAGTGCAGCACCTGTGGCTCTTCATGAAACACCTTGCCGATGCCGTGCCCGCAATAATCGCGTACCACGCTGTAGCGGTTGGCGTGGGCGTGATCCTGGATGATCTGGCCGATATCACCCAGCCGGGCACCGGGCCGCACCACCGAGATACCTTTATACAGGCATTCCTGGGTAACCCGCGACAGTCGCGTGACCCATTCGGGGGTATCGCCGACGTGGAACATCTTGCTGGTGTCGCCGTGGTAACCGTCCTTGATCACGGTGATGTCGATGTTCATCGCATCGCCATTCTTCAGCGGCTTGTCATTCGGGATGCCATGGCAGACCACATGATTGAGCGAGGTGCAGATGGACTTGGGGAACGGGATGCGACCATGGCCGCCGCCGTAGTTCAACGGGGCGGGAATGGCCTGCTGAACGTTGACGATATAATCATGGCAGCGCTGGTTCAGTTCCTCGGTGGTGACGCCCGGCTTGACGTATTTTCCGATCATCTCCAGCACTTCGGCGGCCAGCCGGCCGGCCACGCGCATGCCGGCGATGTCTTCGGGGGTCTTGATGGATACGCTCATGAGGGCAAATTCTCTCGTGTTGCCACGCCAGCCGGCGTGCGGGATGGATTGATCTGGCGAGAGTTTATCAGAACTGGTCAGGGGCTGTGTGCATCGGGGCAGGGTGTGCCGTCCGGCACGTCAGCCTTTATTCTGCCCGGCATTTTGTGATATAAAGCGCCGCGCCTGAATGAACGCGGGACTTTTCCGCCACAGGCATTACTGAAACCGCACACATATCGACACGTTGTCCTGGGTGCCCTGCGGGGTTGGACAGCGGGATATGTGGAGGCTCAACCCGATCTATATATGGAGTTATCATGACCCAAGTTTCCATGCGTGACATGCTGAAGGCCGGTGCGCACTTCGGCCACCAGACCCGTTACTGGAACCCGAAAATGGGCAAGTTCATTTTCGGTGCACGTAACAAGATCCACATCATCAACCTGGAAAAGACCATGCCCATGTTCCACGAAGCCCTGAGCTTTGTGGAGAAACTGGCCAGCGGCAAGAACAAGCTGCTGTTCGTCGGTACCAAGCGCGCTGCCAGCAAAATCATCGCTGAAGAAGCCACCCGCGCCGGCATGCCTTATGTGGATCACCGTTGGCTCGGCGGCATGCTGACCAACTACAAGACCATCCGTCAGTCGATCAAGCGCCTGCGCGACCTGGAAACCCAGGCCGAAGACGGCACTTTCACCAAGCTGACCAAGAAAGAAGCGCTGATGCGTTCGCGCGATCTGGAAAAGCTGGATCGCAGTCTGGGTGGTATCAAGGACATGGGCGGCCTGCCCGATGCGATCTTCGTGATCGACGTCGAGCATGAGCGCATCGCCATCACCGAAGCCAACAAGCTGGGCATCCCGGTGATCGGCATCGTCGATACCAACAGCAGCCCGGAAGGCGTCGACTACGTGATCCCCGGCAACGATGACGCCATTCGCGCCATCAAGCTGTACGCTGGTGCCATGGCTGACGCGGTACTGCGCGGCAAGAACAGCGGCGGTGTCGATGAGTTCGTCGAGGAAGCCGCTACTGTCTCCGAGGCCTCCGAAGGCTGAGCGGGAATCGGCGTGGTCTGAAAGCCGTATTCAAAAAGGGGGCCATGCCCCCTTTTTGCACTATGTTGAAATATCTTGAAAGCAACATGTTGAGGCTGTCCTGAGCAGCGGACAGCTCCCAATCAAGCAAGTCAGAGGAATAATTCATGTCACAGATTACTGCCGCCATGGTCAAGGAACTGCGTGAGCGTACCGGCCAGGGCATGATGGATTGCAAGAAGGCACTGGCTGCTGCCGGTGGCGATATCGAGAAAGCCATCGATGACATGCGTGCCGCCGGCTCGATCAAGGCCGCCAAGAAGGCTGGCAACATTGCCGCCGAAGGTTCCATCGCGGTCAAGGTGGCTGACGACAACAAGTCCGCCATCATCATCGAAGTCAACTCCCAGACCGACTTCCTGGCGCTGCAGGATGACTTCAAGGCCTTCGTCAACGACAGCCTGGAGAAAGGCTTCGCCGCTGGCTACACTGACGCTGCGCCGCTGATCGCTGATCAGGAATCCGCCCGTGAGGCGCTGGTGGCCAAGTGTGGTGAGAACGTCAACATCCGCCGTCTGGCCCGCGTGGAAAGCGATGTGGTCGGTGCCTACCTGCACGGTCACCGCATCGGTGTTCTGGTTGCCCTGAAAGGTGGCGACGCTGACCTGGCCCGCGACATCGCCATGCACGTTGCCGCCAGCAACCCGCAACTGCTCGATCCGTCCCAGGTATCCCCTGAGGTGGTCGAGAAGGAAAAGGAAATCTTCCTGGCACTGAACGCCGACAAGATCGCCGGTAAGCCGGAAAATATCGTCGAGAACATGGTCAAAGGTCGGATCAACAAGTTCCTCGCCGAAGCCAGTCTGGTCGAGCAGGCCTTCGTCAAGGATCCGGAAGTCAAGGTTGGCGAGCTGGCCAAGAAAGCCGGTGCCGAGATCGTTTCCTTCACCCGCTTCGAAGTGGGCGAGGGCATCGAGCGTGCCGAGGTTGACTTCGCTGCCGAAGTGGCTGCCCAGGTGGCTGCGTCCAAGCAGTAAGTCATGGTGCGGTGTGACCGACGCTCCTGCAGACTCCCGCTGGGGAGTCTGCAACCAGGTTACCCAGGAAGGCTTCACGCGCAGGCGTGAAGCCTTCTTTTTAAGAAATACTGAACAAGTCAGCGCTCCGGTTGTCTGGGTGTGACTCGTTGAGTGTTTCACCCCACAGCAGGAGAGTGATGAATGGCCCAGGTACCTAGCAGCCGTCAGCCCAAGTACAAGCGAATTCTTCTAAAACTCAGCGGTGAGGCCCTGATGGGCACCGAGGACTTCGGTATCGACCCGAAGGTACTGGACCGCATGGCGCTGGAGATCGGCCAGTTGATCGGCATCGGGGTCCAGGTGGGGCTGGTTATCGGCGGTGGCAACCTGTTCCGCGGCGCAGCGCTCAGCGCCGCCGGCATGGACCGGGTCACCGGCGACCACATGGGTATGCTCGCCACGGTGATGAACGCGCTGGCCATGCGCGACTCCCTGGAGCGCTCCAATATCCAGACCCGGGTGATGTCGGCGATTGCCATGGAAGGGGTCACCGAGCATTATGATCGGCGCAAGGCAATGCGCTATCTGGCCGGTGGTGACGTGGTAATATTTTCCGCTGGTACCGGCAATCCGTTCTTCACCACTGACACCGCCGCCTGCCTGCGCGGTATCGAAGTGGATGCCGATGTGGTACTCAAGGCGACCAAGGTTGATGGCGTGTACGACCGGGATCCGATGAAGGACCCGAATGCCGAACGTTTTGACCGGCTCAGCTATGACCAGGTACTGGACCTCAAGCTGGGCGTAATGGATCTGACGGCCATCTGTCTGATTCGCGATCACCAGATGCCCCTGCGGGTATTCAACATGAACAAGCCCGGCGCGCTGCTCAATGCAGTGGTAGGAAGCGCCGAGGGAACATTGATCGAGGGCTGAGTAATGATCAACGAAATCAAGCAAGAAGCGCAGGAGCGCATGAAGAAATCCACCGAGTCGCTGGATGGCGCCTTCGCCAAGATCCGCACCGGCCGGGCGCATCCGAGCATCCTGGACAGTGTCATGGTGTCCTACTACGGCGCCGATACGCCGCTGCGCCAGGTGGCCAACGTCACCGTCGAGGATTCGCGCACCCTGGCGCTGAGCGTGTTCGACAAGAGCATGATCCAGGCGGTGGAAAAGGCCATCATGACCTCCGACCTGGGCCTGAACCCGGCGACTGCGGGCACCACCATCCGCGTTCCCATGCCGGCGCTGACCGAGGAAACCCGCAAGGGCTATACCAAGCAGGCACGCAGTGAAGCGGAGAATGCCCGGGTAGCCGTGCGCAACATCCGCCGTGATGCCCTGGGCCAGCTCAAGGACCTGCAGAAGGAAAAGGAGATCAGCGAGGACGAGGAGCGCCGTGCAGCCGACGAGGTGCAGAAGCTGACCGACAAGTACATTGCCGAGATCGATAAGGCGCTGGAAGCCAAGGAAGCGGATCTGATGGCGATCTGATGCTGTCTGTTTCCCGACCCGCCAGAGTCCGTCGCCATGATCAATAGCACCGATAGCACCGATAACAAAGCTGTAACCGGAACAGTACCGCGGCATGTCGCCATCATAATGGATGGCAACAATCGTTGGGCGCGCAAGCGCTTCCTGCCCGGTGTGGCGGGGCACAAGGCGGGTGTCGATGCGGTCCGGGCGGTGATCGAGGTATGCGCCAAGGAAGGTGTCGAGGTGCTCACGCTGTTCGCCTTTTCCAGTGAGAACTGGGCGCGGCCGCAGGAGGAGGTGGGGGCGTTGATGGAGCTGTTCCTGTTCGCCCTGCACCGCGAGGTGCGCAAGCTGCGGGACAACGACATTCGCCTGAACATCATCGGCGATCGCAGTCGTTTCGATCCGGTGTTGCAGCGGGCGATGGCGGATGCCGAGGCGCTGACCGCCGGCTGCCGGGGCATGCAGCTGCTGATCGCCGCCAACTACGGTGGCCAGTGGGACATCACCCAGGCGGCCCGCTCCCTGGCGCGGGATGCCGCTGCCGGCATGCTCGATGCCGAGGCGATCAGCGTCGAGGATATGGAGGCGCGACTGTGCACCGGCGACTTCCCCCTGCCGGACCTGTGCATACGCACCGGCGGTGAACGGCGCATCAGCAATTTCCTGCTGTGGCAGCTGGCCTACGCCGAGCTGTACTTCTCCGATCTCTTCTGGCCCGATTTCAAACACGACGCCATGCGCGCAGCGCTCGCCGATTTCGCCTGCCGTCAACGGCGCTTCGGCAAGACCAGCGAACAGGTGGCAGCGGAGTCCTGATGCTCAAGCAACGTATTATTACCGGCGTCATCCTGGCGCCCCTGGTCATTGCCGGTTTCGTGCTGCTCGACCACCTGTGGTTCGCGGTGATGATCGGCTTCATCGTCACCCTGGGAGCCTGGGAATGGGCGCGCCTGGCCGGTGAGCAGGCGCAGAAGGGCCGGGTGATCTACGCGCTGGCCGTGGCGCTGTTGCTGGTGGGGCTGTACCGCGATGCCTGGCCGCCGCATTTCATGCTGGCGCCGGCACTGGGCTGGTGGTTGCTGGCGACCTCGATGATCATCCGCTATCCCAATGGCCGCGGGCTGTGGTCCGGCTCGTTGATCGCCCAGCTGTTCGGTCTGCTGGTGCTGCTGCCGGCCTGGTATGGCCTGGTCTGGCTGCGTGCCCAGGAGGCCGGGCTGTGGCTGATCCTGGCGTTGGTGGTGATGGTCTGGGCGGCGGATATCGGCGCCTATTTCGCCGGCAAGAGCTTCGGTCGCCACAAGCTGCTGCCCAGGGTCAGTCCCGGCAAGACCATCGAGGGCTTGCTTGGTGGTGTGCTGCTGAGTCAGTTGCTGGCAGTGGCGGCGATGCTCTATCTGGGCTGGTCGGCGCAGTCGGTGCTGATCGGCATGCTCGGTACCCTGGTGGTGGTGCTGTTCTCGGTGGTGGGTGATCTCACCGAGAGCCTGTTCAAGCGCGAGCAGGGGCTCAAGGACAGCAGCAACCTGCTGCCCGGGCACGGCGGCATCATGGATCGTATCGACAGCCTGACGGCGGCGGTACCGGTATTCGCACTGGGCTGGTACCTGTTCGGGAGTCTGCTCGGGTGAGTCGCGCATGGATAACGGTATTGGGCGCGACCGGGTCGATTGGTGTCAGCACGCTGGATGTGGTGGCGCGACATGCCGATCGTTATGCCGTCTTCGCCCTGACCGGGCACAGCCAGATGGCCGTGCTGGAGGCGCAGTGCCGGCAGCATGATCCGCTGTTCGCGGTGGTCGCCGATGCCGCCCAGGCCGGCCCGTTGCAGCAGCGGCTGCAGGCCGCCGGCCTGCAGACCCGGGTGCTGCACGGGGTCGAGGCACTGGCGGAGGTAGCTGCCGACCAGCGTGTGGATGTGGTCATGGCCGCCATTGTCGGCGCCGCCGGGCTGTCGCCGACGCTGGCGGCGGTACGCGCCGGCAAGCGCGTGCTGCTGGCCAACAAGGAAGCGCTGGTGATGTCCGGCGCGCTGTTCATGCAGGCGGTGCGCAATTCCGGCGCCCAGTTGCTGCCGATCGACAGCGAGCACAATGCCATTTTTCAGTGCATGCCGCGCGACTATGCCAATGGTCTGGGGCAGGTCGGCGTACGGCGCATCCTGCTGACCGCCTCCGGTGGTCCGTTCCGTGATTTCGCTCTGGAGGATCTGAAGGGGGTCACGCCGGCCCAGGCCTGCGCCCACCCGAACTGGTCGATGGGCCAGAAGATCTCCGTGGACTCGGCCAGCATGATGAACAAGGGCCTGGAGCTGATCGAGGCCTGCTGGTTGTTCGATGCGCGTCCCGAACAGGTCGAGGTGGTGGTGCACCCGCAGAGCGTGGTGCATTCTCTGGTGGACTACGTGGACGGCTCGGTATTGGCCCAGCTGGGCAACCCGGACATGCGCACACCGATCGCACATGCCCTGGCCTGGCCCGAGCGTATTGACTCCGGGGTCAGCGCGCTGGACCTGCTGAGCACCGCGCGGCTGGACTTCCAGGCGCCCGACCCGCAGCGCTTTCCCTGCCTGTGGCTGGCCCGCCAGGCGTTCGATGCCGGCGGCACCGCCTGTGCCGTACTGAATGCGGCCAACGAGGTGGCGGTACAGGCGTTTCTCGATGGGCGCATTGGTTTCACCGATATCCCTGTTATCATCGAGCACACATTGAACTGCCTGCCGCCGGTGCAGGTCGAAGAGCTGGCCCAGGTCATGCTGGCTGATCGTCAGGCTCGCGAGCACGCGCACAGGTGGCTGGCAAACCGGGCCTGAAAGGCCGGCGCGGGCCGGTCTGCAGGGTTCCCCGAGTGAGGCGTTGAATGGATCTATTGTTTACTCTGCTGGCCACCATAGTGGCGTTGGGACTGCTGGTCACCATTCACGAATATGGCCATTTCTGGGTCGCACGTCGCTGCGGCGTCAAGGTATTGCGTTTTTCCATCGGCTTCGGCCCCGCGCTTTACAGCTGGCATGACCGGCATGGCACCGAGTTCGTCATTGCCGGGATTCCCCTGGGTGGCTATGTCAAGATGCTCGACGAGCGGGAGGCCTCGGTGCCTGCTGCCGAGCTGGATCAGGCGTTCAATCGCAAGGACGTGAAAAAGCGTATTGCCATCGTTGCTGCCGGCCCATTGGCCAACTTCCTGCTCGCCATCGTCGCCTTCTGGTTGATAGCGGTGCTCGGTATCACCACGGTTGCACCCATCATCGGTCCGGTCGAGCCCGACAGCATCGCCGCGCGTGCCGGCCTGAGCGAAGGGTTGGAGATCATCGAGATCGACGGCAACAAGACGCCCAGCTGGCACGACATCAATCTGCAGTTGATCCGCCGCCTGGGTGAAACCGGGCAATTGCAGGTGCTGGCCCGGGACGGCGAGGGTACGCCGCAGAACTACACGCTGCAGCTGCACAACTGGTTGCGCGGTGTCGATCAGCCTGACCCGGTGACCGCGCTCGGCCTGACCAGCTGGAAGCCGGCGGTGCCACCGCTGCTCGGCCAGATCAGCCCGGGTGGTGCCGCCGAACGTGCCGGCCTGCGGGCCGGCGATCTGGTCGTGAGCATCGATGGGCAGCCGGTCAGCGACTGGCTGGGCGAGGTGGTGCCACGTATCCAGGGCAGCCCAGCCCGGCCGCTGGAAATGGGCGTGGAGCGTGATGGGCAGTTGCGTATGCTGAGTATCACTCCGGATGCGCGTGAGCAGGATGGCAGGACGGTCGGCTTCATCGGCGCCGGTATCGAAGCCTTCGAATGGCCCGAGCACATGATTCGCAGCATCGACTACAACCCATTGGCGGCGATCCCGGTGGCCTTGGTGAAAACCTGGGATATGACGGCGCTTACCCTCGATTCGCTGAAAAAGATGATCACCGGCCTGGTCTCGGCAAAAAACTTGAGCGGCCCGATAACCATTGCTAAAGTGGCGGGCGCCTCGGCCAAGTCCGGAGTGGAAAGCTTTCTCAGTTTCATTGCTTATCTGAGCATCAGCCTGGGAGTGCTGAACCTGCTGCCCATCCCGGTGCTCGATGGTGGTCATCTGGTTTACTACGTGACGGAATGGATCAGAGGTAAACCCCTGTCCGAGCGTATCCAGGGCTGGGGATTGCAGATAGGATTGACCCTGATCGTCGGGGTGATGCTGTTTGCCATCTACAACGATATAAGTCGGTTAGGCAACTGAGCGGCAGAGAAATACGGGGAGCTGGGGAAACATGCGCGTATGCTGTTGTCCGACTCCCATTACCGAACTGCCGTGCGCGGCAGATAAGATATTAACCAGTCAGCCAGAACGGATTTCATGAAACGTTACCTATTGCCTGCGCTATTGCTGATACTCCTGGCGCCGGGAGTCTTTGCCGATGCCTTCCAGATCTCCGACATTCGCGTCAATGGTTTGCAACGTGTTTCCGCTGGCAGTGTCTTCAGTGCCTTGCCGCTGAACATCGGCGACCAGGCGGACGACCAGGCCCTGGTCGAGGCATCGCGTTCGCTGTTCCGCACCGGCTTCTTCCAGGATATCCAGCTGGGCCGTGAAGGTGATGTGCTGATCATCAACGTGGTCGAGCGTCCCTCCATTTCCTCCATCGAGCTGGAAGGCAACAAGGCGATCAAGAGCGAGGACCTGCTCAACGGCCTGCGCATGGCCGGGCTGGCTGAAGGTGAAATCTTCCAGCAGGCGACCCTGGAAGGGGTGCGCAACGAACTGCTGCGCCAGTACGTGGCCCAGGGCCGCTACTCCGCCGATATCGAAACCGAGGTGATTGCCGAGCCGCGCAACCGCGTGGCGCTGAAGATCGTCGTCGACGAGGGCTCGGTGGCCTCGATCAAGCATGTCAACGTGGTCGGCAACTCGGTGTTCTCCGATGACCAACTGATCCCGCTGTTCGAACTGAAGATCACCGGTTGGCTGTCGTTCATCCGCAACGATGACAAGTATTCCCGGGAAAAGCTCTCCGGTGACCTGGAGCGCCTGCGTTCCTGGTACCTGGACCGTGGCTACATCAACATGGATATCGCCTCGACCCAGGTCTCCATCACCCCGGACAAGAAACACGTCTACGTCACCGTCAATATCGATGAGGGCGAGCTGTACACGGTCAACGAGGTCAAGCTGTCCGGTGACCTGGTGGTGCCGGAGCAGGATATCCGCCGTCTGTTGCTGGTCGAGCCGGGCCAGGTGTTCTCCCGCCAGGTGATGACCGCCACTTCCGACCTGATCGGGCGCCGGCTGGGTAACGAGGGCTACACCTTCGCCAACGTCAACGGCATGCCGCAGGTCAACGAGCAGGACCGCACCGTGGATGTGACCTTCGTCGTCGATCCCGGCCAGCGCGCCTACGTCAACCGCATCAACTTCCGCGGCAACACCAAGACCGATGATGAGGTGCTGCGTCGGGAAATGCGTCAGATGGAGGGCGGCTGGGCCTCCACCTACCTGATAGATCAATCCAAGGTGCGCCTGGAGCGCCTGGGCTTCTTCAAGGAAGTCGACGTCGAGACGGTACCGGTGCCGGGTGCCGACGACCTGATCGACGTCAACTACACGGTCGAGGAACAGCCCTCGGGCTCGGTGACCGCCAGCCTCGGCTTCGCCCAGGGCACCGGTCTGATCCTCGGTGGCTCGATCAGCCAGAACAACTTCTTTGGTACCGGTAACCGCGTCAGCTTCAGCGCCAACCGTTCCGCCTACCAGACCGCGTTGTCGTTCGGTTTCCTCAACCCCTATTTCACCGCCGATGGCGTCAGCCTGGGCTACAACGCCTTCTACCGCACCACTGACTACGATGAGCTGGATGTGGATATCGCCAGCTACTCGGTCGACTCCTACGGTGCCGGGGTGAATATCGGCTATCCGATCAGCGATACCTCGCGCCTGTCGTTCGGCATGTCGCTGCAGCGTGATGAGATCAAAGAGGGCGTGTACACCATTCAGGAAATCCAGGAATTCCTGCGCAACGAGGGTGACAGCTTCTTCAACCTCAAGGCCAATGTCGGCTGGTCGCAGTCCACGCTCAACCGCGGTATGTTCCCGGACCGCGGACATTCCCAGAGCCTGAGTCTGGAGACTACCGTTCCGGGTAGTGACCTGTATTTCTACAAGCTCGCCTATCGTGGCCAGCGCTTCTTCCCGATCACCCAGGACTGGACCCTGCGCGTGCATACCGACACTGGTTTTGCCCGGCGCTTCGGCTCGACCAAGCAGATGCCGTTCTACGAGCACTACTTCGCCGGCGGGATCGGTTCGGTGCGGGGTTTCGAGGACAGCACCCTGGGTCCGAAAAGTACTCCCCACGTGAATGATCCGGATCAGGACCGGCTGCCCTTCGGTGGTAACGTCAAGATTACCGGTGGTCTGGAGCTGATCTTCCCGGCACCCTTCGTCCAGGACCAGCGCTCGCTGCGTACCGTGCTGTTCCTGGATGCCGGTAACGTGTTCAACACCTATTGCAGTGATTGCCCTGATGTGACCGCCAGTGAAATCCGTTACAGTGTCGGCGTCGGCTTGTCGTGGCTGACGGCACTGGGTCCGCTGGGCTTCAGTCTGGGCGTGCCGCTGAACGACGAGTCTGACGATGACAGGCAGGTCTTCCAGTTCACCCTGGGTCAGACGTTCTGAGGCCGGGAACCCACTTTTTCAGCAGGAGTGTCAAGAGTGCGCAAGTATGTTTGCATTGCAGTGATGTCAGTCATGGCGCTGGCCAGCCTCCCGGCTGCGGCCCAGACCAAGATAGCGGTACTGGATTACCAGATGGCGCTGCTCGAATCGGATGCCGCCAAGCGCTATTCGGTGGATGCGGAGAAGAAGTTCGGTAGCCAGTTGCAGCGTCTGAAGAACCTCGAGTCCGAGGCCAAGCGTCTGCAGGAGCGCATGCAGCGTGACGGCGACAAGCTGGGCCAGTCCGAGCTGGAGAAGATCGAGCTGGAGTTCCGCCAGAAGGCGCGTGAATTCCAGGTTCAGTCCAAGGAGCTGAACGACGCCAAGGCGCAGTCCGACCGGGAAATGCTCGAACAGCTCAAGCCGAAGCTGGACAAGGCAGTGGAAACCGTACTGCAGGCCGGCGACTATGATCTGGTCATCGACCGCAGCGCGGTCATCGATGTCAAACCGGCGCTGGATATCACCCGTCAGGTCATCGAGCGCCTGAACAGCGCGCGTTGATCGGTATGGCGGACTCCAACGGTGTGACCCTCGCGCAACTGGCCGAGCGCCTGGATGCGCGTCTGGTCGGTGATGGCGACAAGCTGATTCGCGGTCTGGCGGCCTTGCATGATGCCGGCCCCGACCAGCTGAGCTTCCTGGCCAACCGGCAATATCGCAAGCAGCTCGCCGGCAGTCGTGCCGGCGCGGTGCTGTTGACCGAAACCGACGCCGCCGACTATGCCGGCAACGCCCTGATCGTCGCCGATCCCTACCTGGCCTATGCCCGGCTGTCGCACCACTTCGATCCCAAGCCGCGTGCGGTACCGGGGATCCACCCCACTGCTGTGATCGCCGACTCTGCCAGCGTGGATGCCTCGGCATCCATCGGCGCCGGGGTAGTGATCGAGGCCGATGCGGTGATCGGTGCCAACGTGACCCTGAGTGCCCAGTGCTTTGTCGGGGCGCGCTGCCGGATTGGCGCCGATAGCTGGCTGGCACCGCGGGTGACGCTGTACCACGATGTGCGTATGGGCGAGCGGGTGGTCATCCAGTCCGGTGCGGTGATCGGCGGCGAAGGCTTCGGCTTTGCCAAGGACCAGGGCAAGTGGCAGAAGATCGCCCAGATCGGCGGCGTGCTGATTGGCGACGATGTCGAGATCGGTGCCAACACCACCATCGACCGCGGCGCGCTCAGCGATACCCTGATCGGCAACGACGTCAAGCTGGATAACCAGATCCAGATCGCGCATAACGTGCAGATCGGTGATCACACGGCGATGGCTGCCTGTGTCGGTATTTCCGGCAGCACCCGGATCGGTCGCAACTGCACCATCGCCGGCGGCGTCGGCATGGTCGGGCATATCGATATCTGCGATAACGTATTCGTCAGCGGCATGACCATGGTCACGCGCTCTATTACCGAACCGGGCGCCTATTCCTCCGGTACGGCAATGCAGCCTGCCGCTGAGTGGAAAAAAAGCGCTGCACGAATTCGTCAGCTCGATGCGCTGGCCAAACGCGTGCAGCAACTGGAGAAACAGTTGCCAGCGGTGACCCCGGCGCCGCAGGACTCATCTGAGTCCTGAGCTGCGCGCTTTGCGCATTCAACCTTTCACTGCAAGGCCTTGCGAAATAATGGATATCAACGAAATAAAAGAGTACCTGCCCCATCGTTACCCGTTCCTGCTGGTGGATCGGGTGGTCGAACTGGATCTGGAGGGCAAGCGTATTCGTGCCTACAAGAATGTCTCGGTCAACGAACCCTTCTTCAACGGGCACTTCCCCGGCCATCCGATCATGCCGGGCGTCCTCATCATCGAGGCCATGGCCCAGGCCGCCGGCCTGCTGGGCTTCAAGATGATGAATACCAAGGCCGAAGATGGCACGCTGTACTACTTCGTCGGCTCGGACAAGCTGCGCTTCCGCCAGCCGGTGGTGCCGGGTGACCAGCTGCAACTGGAGGCGACCTACCTGAGCAACAAGCGCGGTATCTGGAAGTTCGCCTGCCGGGCGCTGGTCGACGGTAAGGAAGCCTGTTCCGGCGAAATCATCTGCGCGGAACACAAAGTATGAGTCGGATTCATCCTCAGGCGATCGTTGACCCTGCCGCACGGCTGGCCGATGACGTCGAGGTGGGCCCCTGGTCGTTGATCGGCCCGGATGTCGAGATTGGTGCTGGTACGGTCATCGGTCCGCATGTGGTGGTCAGGGGACCGACCACCATCGGCAAGGGCAACCGGATCTTCCAGTTCGCCTCGGTCGGTGAGGATTGCCAGGACAAGAAGTACCGCGGTGAGCCCACGCGGCTGGTGATCGGTGACAATAACGTGATCCGCGAAGGCTGCACGTTGCACCGGGGCACGGTGCAGGACCAGGGCGTCACCACCATCGGCAGCAACAACCTGCTGATGGCCTATGTGCACATCGCCCACGACTGCGTGGTCGGTGACAACATCATCATGGCCAACAACGCCACCATCGCCGGTCATGTGCATGTCGGCGACGGGGTCATTCTGGGTGGCTACACCACGGTGCACCAGTTCTGCCGTATCGGCGCCTGGTCGATGAGCGCCGCCAACAGTGCGGTGTTCAAGGATATTCCGGCGTTCGTCATGGTCGGCGGCAACCCGGCCAATGCCCATGGCATGAACTTCGAGGGCATGCGCCGGCGCGGCTACAGCCAGGAGCTGATCGCCGCGCTGCGCCGTGCCTACAAGGTGGTCTACCGCCAGGGCAGGACCCTGCAGGAAGCACTGCAGCTGCTGGATGACGAAGCCGCCCAGCATCCCGAAGTGGCGCTGTACCGCGACTCGATTCTGGCCTCGACCCGCGGCATCACCCGCTGATCATGAGCGCCTCGGCAGTTCCACCGAACAAACCCCTGTGTATTGCCCTGGTCGCCGGTGAGGCGTCTGGCGATACCCTGGGCGCGGGGCTGATCCGCGCGCTCAAGCAACTCCATCCAGACGCCGAGTTCATCGGTATCGGCGGACCAAGGATGCAGGCCGAGGGACTGGTCAGCCAGGTGCCGATGGAGCGTCTGTCGGTGATGGGGCTGGTCGAGGTGCTGGGGCGGCTGCGTGAGCTGCTGCGTATCCGCCGCGAACTGGTGGACTTTCTCAAGCAGCGCCGACCGGACGTGTTCATCGGCATCGATGCCCCGGACTTCACCCTGGGTGTCGAGCAGCGCCTGCGCGATGCGGGTATTGCCACGGTGCACTATGTCAGCCCCTCGGTCTGGGCCTGGCGCGAGAAGCGCGTGCTGGGTATTCGCCAGTCCACCGACCTGATGCTGACCCTGTTTCCCTTCGAGGAAGAGGTCTATCGCAAGCACGGAGTAGCGGTACGCTGTGTGGGACATACCCTGGCCGATCGCATTCCCCTTCAACCTGATCGCCAGGCTGCCCGCCAGACCCTGGGGCTGCCCGAGGATGCGCCGGTGGTGGCACTGATGCCCGGCAGCCGCAACGGCGAGTTGCGCAAGCTCGGCCTGCTGTTCTTGCAGACCGCCGCCTGGTGTCTGGAGCGCAATCCGCAACTGCGCTTCATCCTGCCCTGTGCCAATCCCGAGCGCCGCCAGCAGATGGAAGCGATCCTCGCCGACAGTGGCCTGCAGCTACCGCTGACCCTGCTCGATGGCCAGGGCCACGAGGCGCTGGCGGCCTGTGACGCGGTGCTGATCGCCTCGGGTACCGCGACCCTGGAGGCGATGCTGTTCAAGCGGCCCATGGTGGTCGCCTACCGTATGGCCTCACTGACCTTCAGGATTCTCAAACGCCTGGTCAAGGTCGGGCATGTAGCCCTGCCCAACCTGCTCGCCGGGCGCGAAGTGGCACCGGAGTTCCTGCAGGGTGCGGCGACCCCGCCGGCGCTGGGCCAGGCGCTGCTCGATCGTCTGGGCCCGACCCCCGAGCGGGAGCAGGCCGAGGCGGTGTTCCTGCAGCTGCACCAGTTGCTGCGCCGCGATGCCGACCATGCCGCTGCCGAGGCGGTACTGCAGCTGCTGCGCGACAAGGGGCGCCTGGCATGACCCAGATGCTGATGGACTGGAACCTGCCTGAGGGTGAGGAGCTGATCGCCGGGGTCGACGAGGTGGGTCGTGGCCCATTGTGTGGTGCGGTGGTCACTGCCGCGGTGATTCTCGATCCACTGCGCCCGATCGACGGGCTGAACGATTCCAAGAAACTCACCGAAGCCCATCGCGAGGCGCTGTTTCCGATCATCCAGGAACGCGCCCTGGCCTGGGCCATCGGCCGCGCCGAGGTGGCCGAGATCGACCAGTTGAACATCCTGCATGCCACCATGCTGGCGATGCAGCGCGCCGTCGCCGGCTTGACGCTGCGCCCGGACCGGGTGCTGGTCGATGGCAACCGTTGCCCGGTATTGCCGATGCCCAGCGAGCCGGTGGTGGGAGGGGATGCACGGGTGCCGGCCATTGCCGCCGCCTCGATCCTGGCCAAGGTCACCCGCGACCGGGAGATGCAGGAAATGGAGCTGCTGTATCCGGGCTACGGCATCGGCAAGCACAAGGGCTACCCGACTCCCGCGCACCTGTCCGCGCTCAAGCTGCTCGGCGCCACACCGATTCATCGCCGTTCCTTTGCGCCGGTGCGCGAGGCGTTGGCGGTTGGGCCTGCGGTGGTCGTGGAGGAGAGTGTCACCGTTGTAAGTATGGTGTAGCACCCGAACGCGGACCGGGGCGCTACGCTTCTTCGGCCTTATCCTCCATACGGTTCTCCCCACACCGTCATCCTTCGCCTTCGCGAAGGATGACGAGGTAGAGAGCGGTCCCGCATTAAGGCAAAACATCATCACTGGCCCCAATCTCCCCCCGCCGTTACAATCACCCGTCAGTTTTCCAGCCTCCGAATCAGGAAAGATATGAGCGTTTCCTTCATCCATCTGCGTGTCCACAGCGAATACTCCCTGGTCGATGGCCTGGTCAGGATCAAGCCTTTGATCAAGGCCGTGGGTGCAGCGGGGATGCCGGCGGTGGCGGTGACCGACCAGAGCAACATGTGCAGCCTGGTGAAGTTCTACCGGGCCGCCATGGGTGCCGGGGTCAAGCCGATCTCCGGGGTGGATATCTGGATGACCAGCGAAGAGGACGAGAACCAGCTCAGCCGCATGACGCTGCTGGCGATGGACAACCAGGGCTATCGCAACCTGACCGAACTGGTCTCCCGTGGCTATACCCATGGTCAGCGCAATGGTCTGGCGACCATCCGCCGGGAGTGGGTGGCGCAGGCCAGCGACGGGGTGATCGCCCTGTCCGGGGCGAAGGAGGGCGAGATCGGCCAGGCCCTGCTGTCCAGCGACCCGGCGCAGGCCGACCGCCTGCTGCGGCACTGGATGGAGGTGTTTCCCGGGCGTTTCTACCTGGAGCTGCAGCGCACCAAACGGCCCAACGATGAGGAATACCTGCATGCCGCCGTGACCCTGGCCGGCCGGCATGCCTGCCCGGTGGTGGCCACCAACGATGTGCGCTTCATCCACCGGGAAGACTACGAGGCCCATGAGACCCGCGTCTGTATCGGTGAGGGCAGGGCGCTGGACGACCCGCGCCGGGTGCGCCAGTACAGCGAAGAACAGTACCTGAAAAGCGCCGAGGAAATGGCCGAGCTGTTCTCGGACATCCCCGAGGCGCTGGAAAACAGCGTGGAGATCGCCAAGCGCTGCAATCTCGACGTGCAACTGGGCACCTACTACCTGCCGGACTTCCCGGTGCCCGATGGCATGACCATGGATGACTACTTCCGCCAGGTCTCCCTGGAAGGCCTGGAAGAGCGCCTCAAGGTGGTCTTGCCGCCGGATTCGGAAAACTACCAGGAGCGTCGCCAGGTATACCTGGACCGGCTTAAGTTCGAGCTGGATATCATCATCCAGATGGGCTTCCCCGGTTACTTCCTGGTGGTCATGGACTTCATCAAATGGGCCAAGAACAACGGTGTGCCGGTGGGCCCGGGCCGGGGTTCGGGTGCGGGCTCGCTGGTGGCCTATGCACTGCTGATCACTGACCTCGATCCGCTGGAGTACGACCTGCTGTTCGAGCGCTTCCTCAACCCCGAGCGGGTATCCATGCCCGACTTCGATATCGACTTCTGCATGGAAGGCCGCGACCGGGTGATCGAGTACGTGGCCGATACCTATGGCCGCAATGCGGTATCGCAGATCATCACCTTCGGTACCATGGCAGCCAAGGCAGTGGTGCGCGATGTGGCGCGGGTGCAGGGCAAGTCCTATGGCCTGGCCGACAAACTGTCGAAGATGATCCCCTTCGAGGTCGGCATGACCCTGGCCAAGGCCTTCGACCAGGAAGAGATCCTGCGCGACTTCCTCGCTGTGGATGAGGAAGCCCAGGAGATCTGGGACATGGCCCTTAAACTGGAGGGCATCACCCGCAACGTCGGCAAGCACGCCGGGGGTGTGGTGATCGCGCCGACCAAGCTGACCGACTTCGCCCCGCTGTATTGCGACGAAGCCGGTGACGGCCTGGTGACCCAGTTCGACAAGGACGATGTCGAGGCCGCCGGGCTGGTGAAGTTCGACTTCCTCGGCCTGCGCACGCTGACCATCATCGACTGGGCGATGGAGACCATCAACCGCGAGCAGGCCCGCAAGGGGCTGGAACCGGTGGATATCGATCGCATCCCGCTGGACGATCCGCCGACCTACGCCATGTTGCAGAAGGCCGAGACCACGGCGGTGTTCCAGCTTGAATCCCGCGGCATGAAGGAACTGATCAAGAAGCTCAAGCCTGACTGCCTGGAGGACATGATCGCACTGGTGGCCCTGTTCCGTCCGGGGCCGCTGCAGTCGGGCATGGTCGACGACTTTATCAACCGCAAGCACGGCCGCGAGCAGATTTCCTACCCGCACCCGTCCTACCAGTATCCCGGGCTCGAGCCGGTGCTCAAGCCTACCTACGGCATCATCCTGTATCAGGAACAGGTGATGCAGATCGCCCAGGTCATGGCCGGGTACACGCTGGGCGGCGCCGACATGCTGCGCCGGGCGATGGGCAAGAAGAAGCCCGAGGAAATGGCCAAACAGCGGGCGATCTTCCTTGAGGGTTGCCAGAACAACGATATCAGTGCCGATCTGGCGGGTAACATCTTCGACCTGGTGGAAAAGTTCGCCGGCTACGGCTTCAACAAGTCGCACTCGGCGGCCTATGGACTGGTCTCCTACCAGACCGCCTGGCTGAAGGCGCACTACCCGGCGCCCTTCATGGCGGCGGTGCTCTCGGCGGATATGCACAACACCGACAAGGTGGTGACGCTGATCGAGGAATGCCGCAGCATGAAGCTGCGGATGAAGGCGCCGGATGTGAATATCTCCGAGTACAAGTTCACCGTCGATGACAGCGGCAGCGTGGTCTACGGCTTGGGCGCGATCAAGGGGGTCGGTGAGGGGCCGGTGGAAACCATAGTGCAGACGCGCCAGGAGGGCGGGCCGTTCTCTGACCTGTTCGACTTCTGTGCCCGGGTCGATCTCAAGCGCATCAACAAGCGGGTCATGGAGGCGCTGATCCGCTCCGGTGCGCTGGATGCCCTGGGGCCGTTCTTCGATACCGAGCAGCAGGCCTACCTGCAACAGGTCGATCGCAACCGCGCGGCCCTGGCCGCGGCCATGGAGGAAGCCATCGCCGCCGCCGAGCAGACCCATCGCAGCGCCGACAGCGGCCACGAGGATCTGTTCGGCGACCTGCTCGGCGTGGCGGCCGAGCGCGATCTGTTCGAGGCCTATCGCAATGTGCGCGAGTGGACCTTCAAGGAGCGCCTGCGTGGCGAGAAGGATACCCTGGGCCTGTACCTGACCGGCCACCCGATCGACGAATACGAGCAGGAAGTACGGCGTTTCGCCCGCCAGCGCATCATCGATCTCAAACCCTCGCGGGAAGCGCAGACCATTGCCGGCCTGGTGTTCGACCTGCGGGTGATGAAGAGCAAGCGCGGCGACAAGGTCGGCTTCGTCACCCTGGACGATCGCTCGGCCCGGGTCGAGGTCTCGTTGTTCGCCGAGGCTTACCAGACGGCGCAGGCGCTGTTGCAGAAGGATGCGCTGCTGGTGGTGGAAGGTGAGGTTGCCGTGGATGATTTTTCCGGCGGCATGCGCGTGCGTGCCAAGCGGGTGATGAGCCTGGAGGAGGCGCGTACCTCGCTGCTGGACAGCGTGCGCATCAATCTCGACACCCGTCGTCACGGGCCCGATTGCCTGGGCCGGTTGGCCGGCGTGCTGCGCCAGTACAAGGGCGACTGCGCGGTGACCATCGAACTGCAACGCCCGGATGCGCAGGCCTTGCTGCGCCTGGGTGAGGGCTGGCGGGTCGAGCCCGCCGATGACCTGGTGCAGACGCTGCGTGACCAGTTGGGCAAAGGCAGCGTCTCCCTGCACTATAGATAAAACGGATTCTCGGGGGATGGGCCGCTCGACGCAGCCAGGTCAATCCCGTAAGGTAACGCAAAAAACAGGACGCCCCGGTTGGGGCCGCGGATAATCGACGCTTATGATCAAGAGTCAGAAATACCTCGAATTTGAACAGCCGATTGCCGACTTGCAGGCCAAGATCGAAGAGCTGCGTCTGGTGGGCAGCGACAATTCGCTGAATATCACCGAAGAAATCACCCGTCTGCAGGACAAGAGCCGTTCGCTCACCGAGAGCATTTTCGCCAACCTGTCGAGCTGGCAGGTGACCCAGATGTCGCGGCACCCGCAGCGCCCCTACACGCTGGACTACATCAGCCACATCTTCACCGACTTCGAAGAGCTGCATGGCGACCGGCATTTCGCCGATGATGCGGCGATCGTCGGCGGTATCGCCCGCCTCGAAGGGCGCCCGGTTATGGTCATTGGTCACCAGAAGGGCCGTGACGTCAAGGAGAAGGTGCGTCGCAACTTCGGCATGCCCAAGCCCGAAGGCTACCGCAAGGCCTGCCGGCTGATGCAGATGGCCGAGCGTTTCAAGATGCCGATCATCACCTTTATCGACACCCCCGGTGCCTATCCGGGCATCGATGCCGAGGAGCGCGGGCAGAGTGAGGCGATCGCCTGGAACCTGCAGGTGATGTCGCGGCTGAAGACCCCGATCATTTCCACTGTCATCGGCGAGGGTGGCTCCGGCGGCGCGCTGGCCATTGGCGTCTGCGACCGGCTGATGATGCTGCAGTATTCCATCTATTCGGTCATCTCCCCGGAAGGCTGTGCCTCGATCCTGTGGAAGAAGGCCGAGAAGGCGTCCGACGCCGCCGAGGCTATGGGCGTCACCGCCGCTCGCCTGCAGGAGCTGGGCCTGGTCGACAATCTGATTGCCGAACCGCTGGGCGGCGCGCACCGCGAGCCGGTGGAAATGGCCGCGCGGATCAAGCAGCAACTGCTGGCCGAGCTGGACAGGCTGGACGGCCAGTCCACCGACGAGCTGCTGGACAGCCGTTACCAGCGGCTGATGGCCTTCGGTATCCAGTAAGTGTTCAATCCGCAGGCGCTGCTGGGACAACTGGCACCCTGCATGGAGGCCCCGGTCTGCTGGCTGGGGCTGTCCGGTGGCCTGGATTCCATGGTGCTGCTGGACGCCATGGCGCAACTGCGCCGCGCCTGTCCGCTTCCCCCCCTCAAAGCCATTCACGTGCACCATGGGTTGCATGCCAATGCGGATCTGTGGGTCGAGCATTGCCAGCGTGAGTGCGCGGCGCGCGATATCGAGTTGCATATCCAGCGGGTGCAGTTGCCCCCCGGTGGCAATATCGAAGAGCTGGCGCGGGACGCCCGCTATGCCGTGTTCGAGGACAAGCTCGGAGCGGGGCATTGGTTGCTGCTGGCCCACCATGCCGATGACCAACTGGAGACCCTGCTGTTTCGCCTGATGCGTGGCACTGGTATCCGTGGCCTGGCGGGTATGCCGCGCAGTCGGGCGCTGGGGCAGGGCAGCCTGCTGCGTCCGCTGCTGGGCTGGTCCCGGGAGCAACTGGTGAGCTGGGCGCAGAGCCAGCGCCTGAGCTGGATAGAGGATCCGGCCAACGCCGATCCACGTTACGCCCGCACCGCCCTGCGCCATGAACTGCTGCCGCAGTTGCGCCAGCGCTGGCCGGGCCTGCCGGACAATCTGCTGCGCCTGGCCGAACACGCCGAGGAGGCCAACCAGCTGCTGGATGAACGGGCCGCTGAAGACCTGCAACAGGCCAGCGTCCCGGCGCAGGATGCCTGGCTACTGGGCTGGCCGAGTCTGCTGGTGGAGTCGGTGACCGCCCTGAGCCCGGCGCGGCAGAGGAACCTGTTGCGCTACTGGTTGCATCAGCACAACCTGCGGCTGCCCGACCAGCGTCACCTGCATAGCCTGGTGGTGCAACTCGGTGCCGCCGGGGACAGCCAGCCGGCGCTGCGTGTCGGCGCGGCGCAGTTATACCGTTCGTCGGGTCGTCTCTGGCTGTTACCTTTGGCGGGGGTACCCGCCGGTATCGACCAGGTATTGACCGGCGTGGCCGATACCCCGTTGCTGGCCGGCAATGGCCGGCTGCGGTTGCGCCCCGGTGCTGATATCGCCTGGCGGGAGGGTGAATGGCGGGTCGCCTACCGGCGTGGCGGCGAGCAGATCAAGTTGCCGGGCCGGCCAAGCCAGAGCCTGAAAAGCCTGTTTCAGCAGGCCGCCATTCCAGTCTGGCTACGCCCCGCCGTGCCATTGCTATACTGCGACGATCGGCTGATTTCCGTGGCCGGTCGCTGGAATGCTGAAGGGGCCGGGCCAGGCTCCGGCGAGAGTGGATTCAGTATGGTCTGGGAGCCGGTTTTAGATTGAGCGAAATCAGGCTGTCTGGTATCCTGATTTCCCATCTTGACGAGACTTTGGTCTCCCTTCGAATTCCTGCGATCACGGTCGCTTAACTTCAATCTACGGGTTTTTCATGACGCGCTACATCTTCGTCACGGGTGGTGTTGTATCTTCTTTGGGCAAGGGCATCGCCTCGGCATCCCTGGCGGCGATTCTCGAAGCACGTGGCCTCAAGGTCACCATGCTCAAACTGGATCCCTACATCAACGTGGATCCGGGCACCATGAGTCCGTTCCAGCATGGTGAGGTGTTCGTCACCCATGATGGCGCCGAGACCGACCTGGACCTGGGGCACTACGAGCGTTTCATCCGTACCCGCATGACCCAGAACAACAACTTCACCACCGGTCGCGTCTACGAGGACGTGCTGCGCAAGGAGCGCCGTGGTGACTATCTGGGTGCGACCATCCAGGTGATCCCGCATATCACCGACGAAATCAAGACCCGTATCATCCGTGGCGCCGGCGATGCCGATGTGGCCATGGTCGAGATCGGCGGCACCGTGGGTGACATCGAGTCGCAACCCTTCCTCGAGGCTATCCGCCAGCTGCGTCTGGAGGTCGGTGCTCGCCGCGCCATGCTGATGCACCTGACCCTGGTGCCCTATATTGCCACCGCCGGTGAAACCAAGACCAAGCCGACCCAGCACTCGGTCAAGGAACTGCGCTCCATCGGCCTGCAGCCGGATGTGCTGGTATGCCGCTCCGATCATCCGATCGACCTGGCATCGCGGCGCAAGATCGCGTTGTTCACCAACGTCGAGGAGCGTGCGGTGATCAGCCTGCCGGACGCCGATACCATCTACCGCATCCCCGGCATCCTGCATGCCCAGGGACTGGACGACTACGTGGTCGAGCGCTTCGGTCTGGAATGTGGCAGCGCCGATCTCGCTGAGTGGGAGCGGGTGGTGGATGCCAAGCTGCATCCGGAAAAGGAAGTCACCATCGCCATGGTCGGCAAGTACATGGAGCTGCTGGACGCCTACAAGTCGCTGATCGAAGCGCTGAGCCATGCCGGTATCCAGTCCCGCACCAAGGTCAACGTGCGCTATATCGACTCGGAAACCATCGAGGAGAACGGCACCGGCCAACTCGAGGACGTGGACGCCATCCTGGTACCCGGCGGCTTCGGTCTGCGTGGGGTGGAAGGCAAGATCAGCGCGGTGCGCTATGCCCGCGAGAACAATATCCCGTACCTGGGCATCTGCCTGGGCATGCAGGTGGCCGTCATCGAGTTCGCCCGCAACGTACTGGGCTGGAACGATGCCAACTCCACTGAATTCGACAAGACCAGCGAGCATCCGGTGGTCGGCCTGATCACCGAATGGCAGACCGCCAGCGGCGAGAAGCAGACCCGTGACGAAAGCTCCGACCTGGGTGGCACTATGCGCCTGGGCGGCCAGGAGTGCGCGCTGGTGGAGGGCAGCAAGGCCCGCGAATGCTACGGCCAGGATGTGATCGTCGAGCGTCACCGTCACCGCTATGAGGTCAACAATAACCTGTTGCCCGAGCTGGAGAAGGCCGGTCTGCGTGTTTCCGGTCGCTCGCTGGACGGCGCACTGGTGGAAATGGTCGAAGTACCTGAGCACCCGTGGTTCGTGGCCTGCCAGTTCCACCCCGAGTTCACCTCCACCCCGCGTGACGGCCATCCGCTGTTCAGCGGCTTCGTCAACGCGGCGCTGCAGCAGCGCGCTGCCAGGAAAGGCTGAGGAAGGGTCATGGCACAGAAAATCGTTCGGGTCGCTGACATCGACATCGCCAACGACAGGCCCTTCGTCCTGTTCGGTGGCATGAATGTGCTGGAGTCCCGCGACCTGGCCATGCGTGTCTGTGAAGAGTACGTCGAAGTCACCGGCAAGCTGGGCATCCCCTATGTGTTCAAGGCCAGCTTCGACAAGGCCAACCGCTCGTCGATCAACTCCTTCCGCGGCCCCGGCCTGGAAGAAGGACTGAAGATCTTCGAGGAGATCAAGCGCACCTTCAAGGTGCCGCTGATCACCGATGTGCACGAGCCCCATCAGGCCGCGCCGGTGGCCGAGGTCTGCGACATCATCCAGTTGCCGGCATTCCTGTCACGACAGACCGACCTGGTCGTGGCCATGGCGCAGACCGATGCGGTGATCAACATCAAGAAGGCGCAGTTCCTGGCTCCCCAGGAAATGCGCCATATCCTCACCAAGTGCGAAGAAGCGGGCAATGAGCGACTGATCCTCTGCGAACGTGGCTCCAGCTTCGGCTACAACAACCTGGTGGTGGACATGCTCGGCTTCGGCATCATGAAGCAGTTCGAGTATCCGGTATTCTTCGATGTCACCCATTCGCTGCAAATGCCCGGCGGGCGCAGCGATTCGGCCGGCGGCCGCCGTGCCCAGGTCACCGACCTGGCCAAGGCCGGCATGAGCCAGGGGTTGGCCGGTCTGTTCCTCGAAGCCCACCCGGACCCGGACAACGCCAAGTGCGACGGCCCCTGCGCCCTGCGGCTGGACCGGCTGGAACCTTTCCTGGCCCAGCTCAAGGCGCTGGATGACCTGGTGAAAAGCTTCCCGCAACTCGACACTGCCTGATTGCCAGGCAAGATTTCCCTTTCAATTACAAAACATGTTTCAGATGGAGAAAGCAGCAGTCATGGCGAAGATCATTGAAATCAAGGGTCGCGAAGTACTGGACTCACGCGGTAACCCGACCGTTGAAGCGGATGTGATTCTGGAAGGCGGCATCCTCGGCAGCGCCTGTGCCCCCTCCGGCGCTTCCACCGGCTCGCGCGAAGCGCTGGAGCTGCGTGACGGCGACAAGAGCCGTTACCTGGGCAAGGGTGTGCTCAAGGCCGTGGCCAACATCAATGGTCCGATCCGTGAACTGTTGGTCGGTCGCGATGCGCTGGACCAGGCCGGCCTGGACCGCGCCATGATCGAACTGGACGGTACCGAGAACAAGGCCAAGCTGGGCGCCAACGCCATCCTCGCCGTGTCCCTGGCTGCCGCCAAGGCTGCCGCCCAGGCCAAGGGCGTGCCGCTGTACGCACACATCGCCGACCTGAACGGCACCCCCGGCCAGTACAGCATGCCGGTGCCGATGATGAACATCATCAATGGTGGTGAGCATGCCGACAACAACGTCGACATTCAGGAATTCATGGTGCAGCCGGTCGGCGCCAAGAGCTTCGCCGACGCGCTGCGCATGGGCGCCGAGATTTTCCATCACCTGAAAGCGGTACTGCAGGCCCGCGGCCTGAGCACCTCGGTCGGTGACGAGGGTGGGTTCGCGCCGAACCTGGCCTCCAACGAAGATGCCCTGGCGGCGATTGCCGAGGCTGTGGCCAACGCCGGCTACAAGCTGGGCGACGACGTGACCCTGGCGCTGGACTGCGCTTCCAGCGAATTCTACAAGAATGGCAAGTACGACCTGGCCGGCGAAGGCAAGGTGTTCGACGCCGCTGGTTTCGCCGACTACCTGGCTGGCCTGACCCAGCGCTACCCGATCATCTCGATCGAGGATGGCATGGACGAGTCCGACTGGGACGGCTGGAAAGTCCTGACCGACAAGCTCGGTGCCAAGGTCCAGCTGGTTGGTGACGACCTGTTCGTGACCAACACCCGCATCCTCAAGGAAGGCATCGAGAAGTCCATCGGCAACTCGATCCTGATCAAGTTCAACCAGATCGGTTCGCTGACCGAGACCCTGGAAGCGATCCAGATGGCCAAGGCCGCCGGCTACACCGCGGTGATCTCGCACCGCAGCGGTGAGACCGAGGACCACACCATCGCCGACCTGGCAGTGGGTACCGCCGCAGGGCAGATCAAGACCGGTTCGCTGTGCCGTTCCGATCGGGTGTCCAAGTACAACCAACTGCTGCGTATCGAAGAGCAACTGGCCGGCAAGGCGCCCTACAAGGGCCGTGCCGAGTTCCGTGGCTGATAGCCGCAACGCGGTGCGGTTCGCCGCACCCGGGTGGAGACTGTCCGCTTGAAATGGCTCTGGGTGATATCGCTGACACTGCTTGCCGCACTGCAGTATCGACTGTGGGTGGGCGAGGGCAGTCTGGCGCATGTCGCCCAGCTCAAGCAGGAGATTTCCAGCCAGCAGGGCGAGAATGAAAAACTGCAGGAGCGCAACCGTGTGCTCACTGCAGAGGTCATTGAGCTGAAACAGGGCCTGGAGACCATCGAGGAGCGTGCCCGGCATGAGTTGGGCATGGTCAAGGAAGGCGAAACCCTGTTCCAGTTGAGTGGCGATGACTGACAATACACCGCCTTTCTGGGTGGTGATCCCCGCCGCTGGCGTCGGCTCGCGCATGCGCGCCGACCGTCCCAAGCAGTACCTGCCCCTGGCTGGGCGCTGCCTGATCGAACATACCCTCGACTGTTTCCTCGGCCAGCCCGGCTTGCTTGGGCTGGTGGTCTGCCTGTCGGCGGATGATGGCTGGTGGCCGCAGCTGGCCTGCGCCGCCGACCTGCGTGTTACCCGCGCCGACGGCGGCCGGGAGCGGGCCGACTCGGTCCTCAACGGCCTGCATGCTCTGGCGGCCCTCGGTGCGACGGAGCAGGACTGGGTGCTGGTGCATGATGCGGCCCGGCCCAACCTGGCCGAGTCCGACCTGTACAAGCTGCTGCACAGGCTGCAGGACGATCCGGTCGGCGGCCTGCTGGCGGTGCCGGTGCGCGACACGCTGAAGCTGGCCGGGCCGGATGGCCGCGTCAGTGCCACCCCGGATCGTTCGTTATTCTGGCAGGCCTACACCCCGCAGATGTTCCGCCTGGGCGCGCTGCGCAGCGCCCTGGGCGATGCTTTGGCCGCTGGCGCCACCATCACCGACGAGGCCTCGGCCATGGAATGGGCCGGCCAGGCACCGTGCCTGGTGGAAGGGCGGGCCGACAATATCAAGGTGACTCGGCCGGAAGATCTGGAGTTTTTGCGCCGGGGCTGAGTAGCGGCGCCTGCCGCCAATCGTCAGCAGTCGATTGACCGCAAGTCGGTCACTCAATAAGCTGTATGCGTATACAGTATTTTGAGTGGCATCCATGATCGCTTTTCCTGTTTCCCCTGTTTGTTTGCCTGCCCCTTGTGCTGCAGCATGCCTGGAGCCGACGGTATGAGTGCGGTGGTGTCGATCGATGCCTTGTTGCGCCAGCAGCGGGTGTGGAAGGGGCGCGGCGAGAGTGTGTCGGTGGCCATGCATCCCACCGGTCATCCGGCGCTGGACCAGCTGCTGCCCGGCGGTGGCTGGCCGGAGGCGGCGTTGAGCGAGATCCTGCTGGCGGCGCCCGGGGCCGGGGAGTTGCAGTTGTTGTGGCCGACCCTGGCGCGGCTGACCCGGGCCGGGGAAAGGGTGGTGCTGGTGGCGCCACCGTGCGTTCCCTATGCGCCGGCCTGGTTGGCGGCCGGGGTCGATCTGCGCTGGCTGCTGATGATCGATGCCGACGAGCGGGAGGCGTTGTGGGCGGCCGAGCAGTGCCTGCGTTCCGGCAGTTGCGCCGCGGTGCTGTGCTGGCCGCAGCGCATCGATGATCGTGGTCTGCGCCGGTTGCAGCTGGCGGCGGCCACCGGGCAGACCCTGGGTTTTGCCTGTCGTCCGCTGCGTGAAGCGGTCAACTCTTCGCCGGCGGCCCTGCGTCTGGCGCTGGATTGTTATCCGCGCCAGGTGCGGTTGCTCAAGTGCCGGGGTGCGCTGCAGCCGGGCCAGGCGGTAGCTCTCTAGCCATGCGCTGGGCCTGTATCCTGCTGACCCAGCTGGCTCTGGATGGGGAGTTGCGCGGTCGTGCCGATCACGCGCAGCCGCTGGTGCTGGCCGCCGGTCCGGCGCAGCGCCGGGTGATCAAGGCGGTGAACCCGGCAGCGCGCCAGCTGGGACTGAAACCAGGGCTGTCGTTGATCGCCGCGCAGGCGCTGGCCAGCGGCTTCGTGGTGGTGGACTACGACGAGCAGCAGATAGAGCACTGGCAGCGCTTCCTGGCGGCCTGGGCCTATCGTTTCAGCTCGCATGTCAGTCTGGATTATCCCCGGGCGCTGCTGCTGGAGGTGGAGTCCAGCCTGGGGCTGTTCGGTCCCTGGCCGCGTTTCGAGCAGCGCCTGCGCAGCGAACTGACCGAGCTGGGTTTTGGTCATCGCATTGTGCTCGCGCCCAATGCCGCGGCGGCGCGGGCGCTGGCCAATGTGCATGATGGTCTGATGGTGGATGAGCACGGCCTGCGGCGAGAGATCGAGCGGCTGCCGATCAGCCGTTGCGGCCTGGCCGCCGATAGCGCGGCGGCATTGGCGCGCATGGGGCTGCGCCAGGTCAGGCAGTTGCTGGCGCTGCCACGCGATACCCTGGCCCGGCGCTTTCCCGCCGCGGTGCTGCTGCACCTGGACCGCTTGCTGGGGGTGCAACCCCTGGCGCTGGATTGCTATGTGCCGGCCGATGAGTTCGAGGCGCGGATCGAATTCAATTTCGAGGTCGATTCGCACCAGGCGTTGCTGTTTCCGCTGCGGCGATTGCTCTCCGACCTGCGTGTGTTCCTGGCTGGCCGGGATTGCGGCGTGCAGCGCTTCACGCTGTCTTTGCAACACCGCAAGCTGGACGATACCCGGTTGCCGATCGGCCTGCTGGCGCCAGAGCGCGATGCCCAGCTGCTGTTCGAGGTGACGCGCAGCCGCCTGGAGCAGCTGCAGTTACCCGGGCCGGTGCTGGCGCTGCGGCTGCAAGCCAGTGATCTGCCAGCCTTTGTGCCGCAACCGAAGCAGTTGTTCGTCGAGCGACCGCAGCAATCCCAGCCCTGGGAGCAGTTGCGTGAACGCCTGCGCGCCCGGCTGGGCGACCAGGCGGTATACGGTCTGGTGGCGGTGGCCGATCACCGCCCGGAATGCAGCTGGCGAGCCGACCGGCAGGGTGGCGGTGAACCCGTTCCCGGCGGCGGCCCACGTCCCGGCTGGTTACTGCCCGAGTCCCAGCCGCTGAATGATCTGCTGCCGGAGCTGCTGGCCGGGCCGGAGCGCATCGAGTCCGGCTGGTGGGACGCTGGCGACCTGCGCCGGGACTATTACCTGGTACGCACCCGGGATGGGCGGCTGGCCTGGGTCTGGCAGGCGGTGGATGGCAGCGGGCCGTTCATGCTGCAGGGTTGGTTCGCATGACAGTGGACACAGTGGACTACGCCGAGTTGCACTGCCTGAGCAATTTCAGCTTCCAGCGTGGCGCCTCCAGTGCCGACGAGCTGTTCGCCCGCGCCAGGGCACTGGGCTACCAGGCGCTGGCGATCACCGATGAATGCACCCTGGCCGGCATAGTACGGGCCTGGCAGGCAGCCCAGGAACACCATCTGCCCTTGATCATCGGCAGCGAGATGCAGGTGGAAAACGGGCCGAAGCTGGTGCTGCTGGTGGAGAACCTGACCGGCTACCAGCACCTGTGCCGGCTGATCACTCGGGCCCGGCGGCGCGCCGACAAGGGTTGTTATCGTCTGCTGCGCGAGGACCTGGCCGGTGACCTGTCCGGCCTGCTGGCGCTGTGGCTGGCCGGGGAGCAGGACGATGCTGCCACTGGGCATTGGCTGCGTGACATTTTCGCGCAGCGCCTGTGGTTGGCCGTCGACCTGCACCGGGGGCCGGACGATGCCCGCCGGCTGGCCCAGTTGCAGGCGCTGGCGGCGACTGTCGGCATTGCCGCGGTGGCCACCGGCGATGTGCACATGCATGCCCGCGGGCGCCGGGCGTTGCAGGATACCCTGACTGCGGTGCGCCATCATTGCCGGGTGGATGAGGCCGGGCATCGGCTGTTCGCCAATGGCGAGCGGCACCTGCGCACTCGTGAAGCGCTGGCGGACATCTATCCTGCCGAGCTGCTGGCGGAAAGCCTGCGGATCGCCGAACGCTGTCACTTCGACCTCAGGCAGCTGGACTATCACTATCCCCATGAGCTGGTGCCGGCCGGGCAGACGCCGAGCACCTGGCTGCGCCAGTTGACCGAGCAGGGCATCCGCTGGCGCTGGCCTGGCGGTATTGGCGCCGAGCTGCGCGGGCAGATCGACAAGGAACTGGCGCTGATCGAGGAGCTGGAATACGAAAGCTATTTCCTCACCGTGCACGACATCGTCCACTTCGCCCGCAGCCAGCACATTCTCTGCCAGGGCCGCGGCTCGGCGGCCAACTCGGCGGTGTGCTTCGCGCTGGGTATCACCGAGATCGACCCGGCGCACTCCAGCTTGTTGTTCGAGCGCTTCCTGTCCCGCGAGCGCAACGAGCCGCCGGATATCGATGTGGATTTCGAGCATGAGCGGCGCGAGGAGGTGGTCCAGTATGTGTTCCGCCGCTATGGTCGCCAGCGTGCCGCGCTGACCGCGGTGGTCAGCAGCTATCATGCCGCCGGCGCCATCCGCGATGTCGGCAAGGCGCTGGGCCTGCCGCCGGAACATGTCGACAGCCTGGCCCGTTGCTGCGGACGCTGGAGCGATCGCATTCCGACCCCGGAGCGGTTGCGCGAGGCGGGCTTCGATCCGGACAGCCCCTTGCTGCACCGGGTACTGACCCTGAGCGGGCAACTGATCGGCTTTCCCCGCCACCTGTCGCAGCATCCAGGTGGTTTCGTCATCTCCGAACAGGCGCTGGATACCCTGGTGCCGGTGGAGAATGCTGCGATGGAGGGGCGCACCGTCATCCAGTGGGACAAGGATGACCTGGATGCGGTCGGCCTGCTCAAGGTCGATATCCTTTCCCTGGGCATGCTCACCGCGCTGCGCCGCTGCTTCGACCTGCTGCGTCAGCACCGCAATCGCGACCTGACGCTGGCGACCATTCCCGCCGATGACGGCCCGACCTACGACATGATCTGCCGGGCCGACACCATAGGGGTGTTCCAGATCGAGTCGCGGGCGCAGATGAGCATGCTGCCGCGGCTCAAGCCACGCGAGTTCTATGACCTGGTGGTGGAAGTGGCGATTGTCCGGCCCGGACCGATCCAGGGCGATATGGTGCATCCTTATCTACGTCGGCGTAACAAGGAAGAGAAAGTGACCTATCCGTCTCCGGCGCTGGAAAAGGTACTGAAGCGCACTCTGGGGGTGCCGTTGTTCCAGGAACAGGTGATGGAGCTGGCGATTGTCGCGGCCGGGTATACCGCCGGCGAGGCGGATCAACTGCGCCGCAGCATGGCCGCCTGGAAACGCCGTGGCGGCCTGGAACCGCACCGGGCAAAGCTCACCAGCGGTATGCTCGAGCGCGGCTATGACCTGGCGTTCGCCGAGCGCATCTTCGAGCAGATCAAGGGCTTTGGCGAATACGGCTTTCCCGAGTCCCATGCCGCCAGTTTCGCGCTGCTGACCTATGCCAGCAGCTGGCTGAAATGCCATGAACCGGCGGCTTTCGCCTGCGCCCTGATCAACAGCTGGCCGATGGGGTTCTACAGCCCTGATCAGCTGTTGCAGGATGCGCGTCGCCACGGGGTCGAGACCTTCCCGGTGGATGTGCGCTACAGCGACTGGGATTGCAGCCTGGAAGCAGGGCGTGGCCAGCAGTTGGCGATCCGGCTCGGCCTGCGCATGCTGCGCGGCTTCCGTGAGGAGGATGCCCGACGGCTGATGGCTGCCCGCGAGCGGATGGCGTTCGTGCAGGTCGATGAACTGAGCGTGCGCGCCGGCCTGAACCGGCGTGCCCTCGAGTTGCTGGCCGATGCCGGCGCCCTGCGCGGGCTGGCCGGCAACCGCCACCGTGCGCGCTGGGCGGTGGCCGGGGTGCAGGAGGCCTTGCCATTGTTCGCCGGCCAGCC